>ERZ773143.2464-NODE-2464-length-13360-cov-3.541977_pt1 | contig 13360 bp, 13 predicted proteins | sample MGYA00580852_ERZ773143 | MGnify/ENA primary metagenome ERZ773143 (study PRJEB29015, sample SAMEA2737853) | human gut metagenome | biome: human gut; feature: human-associated habitat; material: faeces | place: China | collected 2012 ... | reverse complement strand
CGGCAGGGCGTTGGGGTGCGGTGCCCAGGTCATCACGACCTTCGGACGCTCCACGGCCTTGTGCTCCTCGATGGTGATCAGGTCGGCGAAACTCTGCAACGGGTGGCGCGTCGCGGCCTCCATCGAGAAGACCGGACGGCCCGAGTGGCGGATGAACTGCTCCAGCACGCGTTCCTCGTAATCCTCGGCTTTGTCCTGAAACCGTGCGAACGATCTTACGCCGATCACGTCGCAGTACGATCCCATGACCGGAATGGCTTCGAGCAGGTGTTCGGCCTTGTCGCCGTCCATCACCACACCCCGCTGGGTTTCGAGTTTCCACGCCCCCTGGTTGACGTCGAGGACCATGACGTTCATGCCGAGGTTCATGGCGGCCTTCTGGGTCGAAAGCCGCGTGCGGAGGCTTGAATTGAAGAAGAGCATCAAAAGGGTCTTGTTGCGCCCCAGCCCCGTGAACTGGAAGCGGTCGCGCTTGATCTCCAATGCTTCGGCGACAGCCTGACGAAGGTCGCCGATGTCTTCTACGCAGGTGAATTTATCCATGGATTCGTTTTTTTGTTTTTTGTTAAATTATCTGGCTTCCATCTCGGAAGGCTGTCTCTGGATCGTCCTCTAAACCCCGCCTTTTAGGCAGGCGGCAGCTCGCGGGGGAATGCTATGAAGCAACGCGCAATAGCAGGCCTTCGCAGGGCGGAGCTGCGGCCTGCCGGCGTAAAACGCCTGTTTTATGGGGTCCGGAGCAAAAGTCGGCCTTTTTCACCTTTCACTTTTCACCTTTCACCTTTCACCTTGTCGAACGCCGTGAGGAAGCGGTCCGCCATCTCTTTTGTCAAGCACAGCGCCGGCAGCAGCCTGACGGTCGAAGCTCCCGCCCCGCCCGTGAAGATGTGCTTGTCGAAAAGCAGTTTCTTGCGCAGCTCCGGACCCGATCCGTCGATCTCTATGCCGATCATCAGGCCGCGTCCGCGCACCTCTTTCAGTCCGCCGATCTTGTGCAGTTCGGCCAGAAGGTAGTCGCCGATCTCGGCGGCGTTTTCCACCAATTCCAAGATGCGGCTTACCGTGGAGTCCTCGAAGGGCTTGGTGGCGCGTACGACGAGTTTGGCCGTCAGGTTCACGCACAGGCCAGGTGACTGCCGCCGAAGGTGGTTCCCAACAGCCCCGGACGCGCCTCGAAGTGGGGCGCTATGAGCACGCCGCCGATCGGGAATCCGTTGGCCATGCCTTTGGCCGTGGTGATCAGGTCGGGGCGGATGCCGGCTGCCTGGTGGGCGAAGAAGCGACCCGTGCGTCCGTAGCCCGACTGTATCTCGTCGAGGATAAGCTGCGTGCCGGTTTCGCTCGCCGCCGTGCGCAGTCCGCGCAGGAAGTCGTCCGCGGGGCAGTGGATGCCGGCCACGCCCTGAATGCCTTCGATGATGACGGCTGCGAACTCGCCTGTGGCGAGTTTCGCGCGCGCGGCAGCGAGGTCGTTCAGCGGCACGAATTCCACGTTGGCCGTGCGGTTGAAGGGGGCCGAAATCGCGGGGTTGTCCGTCGCGGCGACGGCGCCCGAGGTGCGGCCGTGGAACGCCTTGGAAAAGGCCAGCACCTTCGTGCGGCCGGTGTGGAACGAAGCCAGTTTCAGGGCGTTCTCGTTCGCCTCCGCTCCCGAGTTGCAGAGGAAGAGGCTGTAATCGTCGTAGCCCGATGCGCGGCCCAGTTTTTCGGCCAGGGTGGTCTGGAGCGAGTTCTCGACCGAGTTGGAATAGAATCCCAGCCGTGCGGCCTGCTCCGAGAGGGCCCGTACGTAGTCGGGCTGCGCATGGCCGATCGAGATGACGGCATGGCCGCCGTAGAGGTCGAGGTATTCGGTGCCTGCCGCGTCGTAGACGAAGCAGCCCTTGCCCCGGACGGGCTCTACGGGATAGAGCGAATATACGTTGAAAAGTTCCATTTTTACAATTTTTGCATTATTGCACCTTTTGGTGGCAAAAGGGTGCCCAAAACCATCCGCGTGTCGTTCCCTGTGGGGCGGTAGGAAGGCTGTGCTAAAACGGGCGTCTTCGCGGGGTGTGCGGGCAACCCGTCCTCCGTTTCTTGACGCTTGGCTTTTATCCCGCCGGTTTCCCTCCCCGAACGGCAATGCGGAGATGTCGCGCCGCATTTTGCCGCCCCGAAAGCGGCTGTTATAGGCGGCGTTTTAAAATGCCGATGCTTTCAGCCGCAGTCCCGTGGTTTCGTCCAGCCCGAACATCAGGTTCATGTTCTGCACGGCCTGTCCCGAGGCGCCTTTGAGCAGGTTGTCGATCACCGAGACGATGTGCAGCTTGTCGCCGTATTTCGATACGCCCACGAGCGCCTTGTTGGTGTTGACGACCTGTTTTAGGTCGATGCTGCGCGTCGTGGCGTGCGTGAAGGCTGCCGCGGCGTAATAGTCGGCGTAGAGCTTGCGTGCAGCCTCTTCGTCGAGCGGGCAGGCGGTGTAGACGCTTGCCAGGATGCCCCGCGTGAAATCGCCGCGCATGGGTACGAAGTTCACCGCCTTGTCGAACGAGGGCTCCAGCCGACGCAGGTTGCGCCCGATTTCCACGAGGTGCTGGTGCGTGAAGGCTTTGTAGACCGAGATGTTGTCCGAACGCCAGCTGAAATGGGTCGTGGCCGAGGGCTTCCCCCCCGCGCCCGTCGAGCCGGTCACGGCCGTCACATGCACCTCGTCCGTCAATAGTCCCGCCGCTGCGAGCGGGAGCAGTGCCAGCTGGATCGCCGTGGCGAAGCAGCCCGGGTTGGCGACGCGCTGTGCCGTGCGGATACGGTCGCGGTTCAGCTCGGGGAGCCCGTAGACGAACCCGCCGCTCTCGTCGCGGAAATCCTGCGCCAGGTCGATGATCTTCACGCCTGCGGGCACCGTGTTCGCCTCCATCCATTTGCGGCTCTCGCCGTGTGCCGAACAGAGGAACAGCACGTCGATGGCTCCCAGGTCGTAAGCGTCGCTGAAACGCATTTCGGTGTCGCCCTCCAGTCCCCCGTGTACGTCGGCGAGGCGGTTTCCCGCGTTGCTCGTGCTGTGGACGAAGACGATCCGGGCCTGCGGGTGGGCGAGCAGCAGGCGGATCAGTTCGCCGGCGGTGTACCCGGCGCCTCCGATGATGCCGGCCCGGATCATTTCTTGTTGCGTTTCTGGACGTTGTGGTAAATCTTGATCTGGTTGCCGAGGATCTTCGTGAAGCCCTTCACGTCGTCGGCCGTCCAGGCCTTGTTGACCTCGCCGTATTCGCCGAAGTCGGTCTTCATCAGGTCGAAGGTCGAATCGACGCCCACGAGCGTGTAGCTGTACGGACGCAGGATCAGCTCGACCGTACCCGTGACGTTGCGCTGCGAGGAGGCGAGCATCGCTTCGATGTCGCGCATCACCGGTTCGAGGTATTGCGCCTCGTGCAGGAACATGCCGTACCAGTTGGCGACCTGCTCTTTCCAGTAGATCTGCCATTTGGTCTGGGTGTGTTTCTCAAGCATCCTGTGTGCGGCGATGATGAGCATCGGGGCGGCGGCCTCGAAGCCTACGCGGCCCTTGATGCCGATGATCGTGTCGCCGATGTGCATGTCGCGGCCGATGCCGAATTTCGAACCGATGGCCTCGACGGCGCGGATGGCCTCGACCTTGTCGGCGTAGGGCTTGCCGTTCACGGCGGCGATCTCACCCTCGTGGAAGGTGATCTTCAGACGCTCCTCGGCGTGGGCCGTAACCTGGCTCGGGTAGGCCTCCTCGGGCAGCGTCTGCTCCGAGCGGAGCGTCTCCTTGCCGCCGATCGACGTGCCCCAGAGCCCCTTGTTGATCGAGTATTCCATCTTCTTGAAGTCGGCCTCGAAGCCGTGCTCGCGGAGGTAGTTGATCTCGTATTCGCGCGTCAGGGTCATGTCGCGCGTCGGGGTGATGATCTCGATTTCGGGAGCAAGCACCTGGAACGTCAGGTCGAAGCGCACCTGGTCGTTGCCGGCGCCCGTCGAGCCGTGGGCCACGCAGTCGGCGCCGACCGACTTGGCGTATTCGATGATGGCGATGGCCTGGAAAATACGCTCCGAGCTGACCGAAATGGGGTAGGTGCCGTTGCGCAGGATGTCGCCGTAGATCATGTATTTGATGCTCTTTTCGTAGTATTCCTGCTCGATGTCGAGCGTGGCGTGCTTCACGGCGCCCAGCGCCAGGGCGCGTTTTTCGATGTTCGCAAGCTCCTCCTTCGAGAAGCCGCCCGTGTTGGCGATGGCCGTATAGACATCGTACCCTTTATCCTCGGAGAGGTATTTCACGCAGAACGAGGTGTCGAGACCTCCGCTGAATGCCAGAACTACTTTTTGCTTTCCCATTTTCTTATATCGTTTTGTTTATTTCAGGTGGAACAATTTTTTGAACTTGTTTTTGAAGAACATGATGTAGGGCGCCATGCGCGACTGTACCTGCGGGGGTTCCTTGGCAGGGTCGTAGAGCATACCCGTGCAGAGGCACATGCGCCGGTTGTTGCGTTGCAGGATGTCGTAGTTGCAGCAGCCCTGGCAACCCCGCCAGAACTCCTCGTCCTCGGTGAGCTCGGAAAAGGTCACCGGCGTGTAGCCCATGCGCGAATTGAGTTTCATCACGGGCAGCGACGTCGTAATACTGAATAACTTGGCGTACGGGAATCGTCGTCGGGCCAGCTCGAATGTTCGTCGCTTGATCTGCTCCGCGAGTCCCATATGGCGGTACTCCGGGTCGACGATAAGCCCCGAGGTCGCGACGAAATCGCCGTGTCCCCAACACTCGATGTAGCTGAAACCGATAAGTTTCTCACCGTCCAGCGCCACGACGGCCTTGCCACCGGTCATTTTTGCGGCGATGTATTCGGGCGAACGCTTGGCGATGCCCGTGCCACGCTGCAACGCCGACTCGTAGATCAGATCGCAGATACGCTGGGCGTAGTGCGCGTGTGACGAGTCGGCAAATACGACGCTGATAGAGTTGTTATTCATTTACTTTTATGTGGGTAAAATTGTGGTGTGAATCAGTTGTTGATACGGAAGGCACGCTGCACGCCCTTGATCCGCATGATGGAGTGAATGAGCGTGTCCACGACGCCCGCGCCGGGCACCTCGACGCTCACCGTGCCCCCGATGCACCCGTTGGCGAGCGATGAGAAGTTGATCGAGCGGATGTTGAGTTTCAGGTCGCGGCTGATGACCTCGGTGATGTGGTTGGCCATGCCCGTCGTGTCGGCCGCCACGATGCGGATCGTGACGCGGAACGCCCCTTCGGCCGACTGCCGCCAGCGGGCGTCGATCACGCGGTAGGGGTAGTTCTCGCGCATGCGCTTGGCATTGGGGCAGTCGTTGCGGTGGATCGTGATGCCCGAGTTGATCGTCACGAACCCGAATACGTCGTCACCCTTGATCGGGTTACAGCATTTGGCCAGTTTGTACTGGATCTTCGAGATGTCGTCGTCGATCACCAGCGCGTCCTGCGGCGCGGTGCTCTCCCTGACGTTGTGCACCTTGTTGCGCTCGGCTTCGGCCGCGGCGGCACGGCGCTGTTCGTCGGCTTCGCCCGAGATATGGCGGGCGAGGATCTCCTTGATCGTGCCCAGGTCGACTTTCTGCGTGGCGATCAGTGCGTAGACTTCCGTGCCGGTGCGGACTTTGAAGTATTTGACCAGGTAGGCCACCGCCTCGTCGATGGTCAGCGTGAATTTCCAGTTCTTGAGCTTGCGTTCGAGCTCTTCGCGCCCCATGCGCGTATGTTTGGCCTGTTCTTCGCGCAGGTAGGACTTGATCTTGTTGCGGGCCTTCGACGTGACCACGAAGTTGAGCCAGTCGGATTTGGGCGTCTGGTTCTTCTGGGTCAGGATTTCGACGATGTCGCCGTTGTGGAGCTGTTCGCGGATCGAGACCGTCCGGTTGTTGACCTTGCCCCCCACGCACGTGGAACCCAGCGAGGTGTGGATGTCGAACGCGAAGTCCAGGAGCGAAGCCCCTTCGGGCAGTTTCCGCAGGTCGCCGTTGGGCGTGAAGACGAAGATCTCGCCCGAGGCCGGCTTGGCGTCGAAGCGCTGCGCCAGCGAATGCGTGGTGTCCTCTAACAGTTCGCGCAGGCGTCCCAGCCACATTTCGCTGGTCTGGGCTCCCTGGTTGACCCCCTTGTAGCGCCAGTGCGCCGCGATGCCGCGTTCGGCTACGGCGTCCATGCGTTCGGTGCGGATCTGTACCTCGACCCACCGGCCGCCGGCCGACACGGTGGTGTGCAGCGATTCGTACCCGTTGGATTTCGGGATCGAGATCCAGTCGCGCATGCGGTTGGGGTTGGGCGTGTAGAAATCCGTGACGATGGAATAGGCCGTCCAGCACTGCTGTTTCTCCTGCTCCTTGTCGCAGTCGATGATGATGCGGATGGCGAAGATGTCGTAGACCCCTTCGAACGGGACGTTCTGCTTGTGCATCTTCGTCCAGATCGAGAAAATCGACTTGGTGCGGCTCTTGATGTGGTATTTGATGCCCAGCTTGCCGAGCCTCTCCTCGATGGGCACCAGGAACCGCGCGATGAAGGCCCTGCGCTCCTCGGCGCTCTCTTCGAGCTTGGTGACGATATGTTCGTAGTCCTTGGGTTCGAGGTATTTCAGTGCGATGTCCTCCAGTTCGCTCTTGAGGCTGTAAAGGCCCAGTTTATGAGCGATCTGGGCGTAGAGGTTCATCGACTCCCAGCTCTTCTTGCGCCATTTTTCACGCGGGAACATTTCGAGCGAGCGCATCACTTCGAGCCGGTCGGCCAGCTTGATGAGAATCACGCGCGGGTCTTCCGAATAGGAAACCAGCAGGTCGCGGAAATTGTCGGCCTGTTCCTTGGCGACCTTGAGCCGCAGTTCCGAGATGTTCGCGAGGCCCATCGTGATGCCCACGACCTGTTCGCCGAAGCGGTCGCGGATGTCGGCGGTCAGGGCGAGGAACTCTTCGGCGGGGAGCCGCTTGTGGGCCAGGCGCACCACGTCGTGCAGGATGGCCGAGACCGTGGAGTTGCGGCCGAGGCCCACTTCCGAGATCACGACCATAGCCACGGCTACGGCATGGTCGAGCAGCGGCGTGCCGTCATAGCGGCACAGGCCCGTGAGCTTCCCGTCGGCGTAGACGAGCGCCTCGTCGACGAGGGCCCGGGTCTGCTCCGAGAAGTTCGCGCGCACGAGCGTGCGGAGATTTTCATACCGTGAAAAGTCCATTTTTGCCTAACCGCTTAACCTTGCTCGCAAAGATATGAAAAAATTTCATAAATTTGGCACGTCAGACCAATACACGGCGTTATGGCAAATAAAAAGGATGTTTATGTTCCGACCGTGGGCGAGGAGATCGCCAATACGGTTACGCACGGGGTGATGTCGCTCGTGGCCCTCGTGGCGCTCCCGTTTGCCGCCGTGTGGGCCTACGTGCATGACCCCAACCCGGTTACGGCATCTGTTTCGGTGAGCATTTTCGTGATCTCGATCTTCCTGATGTTCCTTGCCTCGACGCTCTACCATTCGATGAACCCGGCCTCGAAGCACAAGGCCGTTTTCCATATCCTCGACCATATCTTCATCTATGTGGCGATCGCCGGCAGTTACACCCCGATCGCCTTATCGGTCATCGGCGGCTGGCAGGGGATATTCATCACCATCCTGCAGTGGGCGATGGTGCTGTTCGGCATCTTTTACAAGTCGCTGTCGCGCAACTCGATCCCGGCCATCAGCCTGACGATTTACCTGGTGATGGGATGGACGATCGTCTTCTTCCTGCCGCTTTTCGTGCGGCAGGCCTCGACGGCGTTGCTGGTGCTGATCGCCGCGGGCGGCGTACTCTACACGCTCGGCGCCTGGTTCTATGCCCGGCAGGGGTTTCGCTACCACCACATGGTATGGCATCTGCTGATCAACCTTGCGGTCGTGGCGCATTTCATCGGGATCGTGTTTTTCCTCTACTGACGGGATCCGCATTGCCGTGCGTTTCGGCCTAAGCAGGGAACCCCGGAAAATATTCCGGACATCTCGTACACCCCAGGCTGCCGGGCGAGGCTGCGGGCACCGTGTCCGGTTGCCGGGTCAGTGCTTATAGACGGCGTAGATGTGATCCGCGGGCAGGGCGTACAGTTTCCGCTCTGCGTCGGTGAAACTCGCGGCGTAGTCGATATCTGCGGCTTCGAAGCCCGCGGCGCGCAGCCGGCCTGTGTAGTCCGCGCCGTAGATGCGGCGGTGGTCGTATTGCCCGAAGATGCGCGTGCGCTCATCGGGGTCGGTGATCGTGTCATCCTCGAAGGTCTGTTCGTAATCCGCCTCCACGGGCGAGAGCAGGATGCCCCAGCCGCCGGGTTTGAGGATGCGGTAGAGTTCGCCGAGCGCCTTGCGGTCGTCGGCGACGTGTTCGAGCAGGTGGTTGCAGAGGATGACGTCGACCGAATCATCGGCCAGCGGGATTTGCTGTACGTCGAAATGCAGGTCGGCCAGCGGGCTTTCGAGGTCGGCCGTGACGTATTGTCCCGGATGCCCCGCAAAATGGGGTTTCAGGTGGCGCATGATGCAGACTTCGGGCGCGATGTGGAGCGTGCGGGGATAGCATTTGAGCAGGTCAGTCTCGCGCGTGAGGTAGAGCCACAGCAGCCGGTGGCGTTCCAGCGACAGGCATTTGGGACAGAGCGCATTGGCGCGTGTATGTACGTAGCCGTAGGGCAGGAATTTCCGGTATTTGGCTCCGCATACGGGGCACTCGGCGCCGCGTCCCCTGTAAAACAGGCCCGCCATCGGCACGGCCCAGCCCGCGATGCGTTGCAGGAGCGGCCGCGGCACGTGGTTAAGCGTCCATTTGATCAGTTTCTTCATCGTCATTCCAGAATCTTCGATACCTCCTCTTCGGCCTTGTGCAGGCGCGCCTTGCAGCTTGCGATCAGCTCCGTGGCGCGTTTCACCTCGGCGGCGAGGCTGTCCACATCCATCTCTTCGCTGCGGAAGCGGGCGAGGATTTTCTCGATCTCGGCGATCGCCTCGGCGTAGGCCGGTTCTTTTTTCTTTGCCATATCTCTCGTGGTTTAACAACTGTTTCTCATCGTGCCCTTACCGTGCAGCCTTAGTTCCCTGCCCGAACAGGATTTCGCGGTAGCGGGCGATGTCCAGCCCGTCGTCGAACTTGCGGGCGAAAAGCGGGGAATTTCCCCCCCCCCTCGACTTGAGCACGGACAGTTGGGACAAGTCGCTTGTGGACAATGTTTTCGGGTGTGCCCCGGGGTGCGACCAGTCGGCATGGACAAGCGAATAATTCGCGTTGTGCCCGGCAAACGGGGAGTCGCCGAGCAGCGTATGGAAAAATAGTTCATCGGCTGCATGGCTGTACCGAAATGCAGGGATAAACTCCGGGTGTGCAGCGAGGTAATCGAAGATGAAATCGCGCATACGATCCGTAATTGCAATCCACTGGCTGCCTTTCTTCAGCGGCGGGAGCCGGTCGAAAAAAGGGTTGTCCGCACGCATGGTACATTTCATGGCGATCCGCAGCAAGCGGCGGGCGAAGGTCGATTTGTCGGGGCAGAGCCTCCTCCGGCGTATCCGGTCGGCCTCTTCGGGGGTGATGGACGGATTGGCCGAAATGAATTGCCGTCCCCGGTCATAGGCTTCCCGGAGTACCGTACGTATCGTTTCGGCAGGGTATAACGGCAGGGTGTCGCCCGAAATCAGGACGACGTAACGGAAACCCCCGTCGCGGGTCGCCGAGAAAAGCCGGGGCGGACTTTCTACCATGCCGAATCCGCCCCAGTAGACTTTCGTACGCGGTTCGACGAAACAAACGCGCCCGGTCTTGCCAAGTGCGGCGAAGGCCCCGATGTCCGCCTTGCCGTCCACATGGATGAACAGCCCGTTGCCGGGTGCATCGAGCTGGTGCACGAGTTCCGCCAGCACGGGCGTGTACTTGTGGCACAGCACGCAGAACGCGATCCGGAAAGGGGTGTTCTCTTTCATGGCGCGGGTCATTTCGTTTCGGTGTATTGAACGGTGCCCTCGATGCGGCCGTCGGCGACCTCGATGTCGAGCGTGTCGCCTTTTCCGACTTGTGCGGCGGAGAAAACGGCTTTGCCGTCCGTGCGGACGATGGCGAAGCCCAGCCGCAGGATACGCTCCGGGGAGCGTCCGGCGACCAGTTCGGCCGCATTGCCGAGCCGGGACGCCTGGCGTGCGAGGAAATTCCCGGCACTGGCCGCGAGGGTTTCGCGCATCTGCTCCAGGGCCATTCCCCGTTGTCTGAGCAGCCCCTTGGCATGGAAGAGCAGGTGGCTGGACAGCTCCTGAAGCCGCAGTTCCTGTGTCCGCGAGGAGACCAGTACGTTGTCGCGCAGTTGCAGGGCGGCGTTGTCGAGCCATGCGTCGATCGTGTCCATCCGCTCCACCAGCCACCCGGCCACCGCCGTCGGGGTTTTGAGCGCCGTATGCGCCACCATGTCCGCCACGCTCGTGTCCTTGTCATGGCCGATACCCGTCAGCACCGGCAGCGGGAACTGCGCCACGTGGGTGCAGAGCCGGTAGGCATTGAAGCAGTTGAGGTCGCTGGCCGAACCGCCGCCGCGGATGATGACCACGGCGTCGAACTCCTCCATGCGGTCGGCCACGGCGCACAGCGCCGCAACGATCGACTCCTCGGCCGCCGCACCCTGCATGAACGCATCGAAGAGCGTGAGGCGGAACCGGTAGGGGCTTTTGCCGATCTCCTTGCAGAAATCCTGGTAGCCGGCGGCATTGGCGCTCGAAACGATGGCTATGCGCTGTACGACGGCGGGCATCCCGACCTCGCGGTTCATGTCCCACACGCCCTCCTTGCGCAGGCAGTCGATGGTCTGCTGCCGCTGCCGCTGCATGTCGCCCAGCGTGTAGGCAGGGTCGATGTCGGTGATCTGGAGCGAGAATCCGTAGAGTTCGTGATAGTTGACGGCGACTTTGGCCAGGATCTTGATCCCTGCGGCGAGCCGCTGCCCGGTTTCGGCCTCGAAATAGCCCGCGATGCGGGAGTAGGCCGTGCGCCAGATCACGGCGCGCGACTGTGCCAGCGGCACGCCGTTATCGCCCCCTTTCTCGACGAGTTCCAGGTAGCAGTGCCCCGAATAGTTGACTTTGACCTCGGAGATCTCGGCGCTCACCCAGACGGGCAAGGCAAAACGCTCGTGGAGGGTCTCCTTCACGAGCCGTTGTAATTCCGACAGGGTGATATGGACGTGCGGCAGCATGGGTCAGCGCCAAACCAGTTCTACGGGACGGGGCATCCGCTTGCCCTTGGGGAGCTGGATGTGCAGCACCCCTTCGCTTGCGACGGCGACGCCGTTTTTCTGCGCCGGGTGCCAGTGCGGGGCTTCGGAGAGTGCCTTCAGCACGCGCCGCTTGAGGCGGTTGTCCGTCGATTCGAGCTCCTGCGCCAGGACGGCCTTGCCTTCGGGAGTTACGGTGTAGCGCAGTATGATGCGGGCTGCCGGTTCGTCGTCGTCCCATTTGACCTGCCCGGCGATGTACTCGTCGAAGGTCGTGCCGGCCTCGAAGACTGCGGGTTTGTCGTAGCGGAGCGAGATGAGTATTACCCCGTTGGCGGCTTTCTCCCCGTAGCGGGCGATGGTTTCCTCGTCGGCCGGCAGGGATTCGATATTTTCGATGTCGTCGGGCGGGATCGATTCGATCTCTTCGGTTTCGACGCCGTTGACGATATACAGGGGACGCTGCGCCACGGCGGAGAGTGTCGCGGCGAAGAGTGCGGATAGGAGCAGGATGTATCTTTTCATGCGGTGCTTTTTCCCGGTAAACGCATTCCCGGCGGGGAATATTGCCCGCCGCAGTATGTCCGGAGCGTATGCGGGATGATGCGAAGATAACGGTTTTGGTGCGGAATGCCAAATTTTTTCCGGCGATATGTTGCCGCGGCCTGCCGGGCGATCGTGTCCGGCGGGGTGGGGCGAATGCCCTTCCCGGCGGGGTTCCCGGTGCTCTTCCCGTCGCAGCTCCCGATGCGGGTTCCGGTCGTGGGGCAGGTGCGATGCGGGTTACAGGATTTCCTCCCACATGAAGCGGACGACGTCGGCGCAGCCGTTGGCCTTGAAGCGAACGCCTTCCTTTTCGAGCAATTCCCGTTGCTGCGGCCAGCCGGGGGCGGTGCGCCCGGCGCTGTTGACCACGCGATGGCAGGGGAGTTCTGCCGGGGCGGAGGCCATGGCACGGCCTACGCGGCGGGCGTGGTCGGGCATGCCGATCAGCCGGGCGATCTGCTTGTAGGAAACGATCTTCCCGGCGGGGATTTGCGCCACGACGGCGTATACCTCGTCGTCGAATGCCCGGCCTGTCAGTTTGTCGGTTTGCAATGTTTTTCGGTCGATAGCGGTTTGCGGCGGATCCCCCTGTCCAAGCCCGTTGGCCATGGAAGGCAGGGGTTGCCCCGGTGCAGCCGGCCCGGACGGGGGCAGTACGCATGCGGGGATGGGGGCTCCCATGGGGACGGTTTTTACAACTCGCTTTCCTTCAGGCGCTCGGCGTTCTCCGCTACGATCAGGTGGTCGATCACGTCCTGAATGTCACCGTCCATGAAGGCCGAGAGGTTGTAGATCGTATAGTTGATGCGGTGGTCGGTGATACGTCCCTGCGGATAGTTGTAGGTGCGGATCTTGGCCGAGCGGTCGCCCGTCGAGACCATCGTCTTGCGCTTCGAGGCGATCTCGTCGAGGTATTTCGAGTATTCGAGGTTGAACACGCGCGTACGCAACTCTTCGAAGGCCTTGTCGAAGTTCTTGAGCTGTGATTTCTGATCCTGGCACTGTACGACGATGCCCGTGGGGATGTGCGTCAGGCGGATGGCCGAATAGGTCGTGTTGACCGACTGTCCGCCCGGCCCCGAGGCACAGAAGATATCCTTGCGGATGTCGTTCATCGAGATCTCGACGTCGAATTCCTCGGCTTCGGGCAGTACGGCCACCGAGGCGGCCGACGTGTGGACGCGGCCCTGCGTCTCGGTCTGTGGCACGCGCTGTACGCGGTGTACGCCCGATTCGTATTTGAGCGTGCCGTAGACGTTCTGCCCCGTGACTTTGAGGACGACCTCCTTGTAGCCTCCCGCGGCACCGTCCGAGAACGATGTCATTTCGTAGCGCCAGCCCTTCGACTCGATGTATTTGGTATACATGCGCAGCAGGTCGCCGGCGAAGATGGCCGCCTCGTCGCCGCCCGTGCCGCCGCGGATCTCCATGATGGCGTTCTTCGAGTCCTGCGGGTCTTTGGGGATCAGCAGCAGCTTGATCTGCTCCTCCATCTGCTCGATGGCGGGTTCCAGCTCGGTGATCTCCCCGCGCGCCATTTCGCGCATCTCCTCGTCCTTGTCGTTG
>ERZ773143.2448-NODE-2448-length-13420-cov-4.066966_pt1 | contig 13420 bp, 6 predicted proteins | sample MGYA00580852_ERZ773143 | MGnify/ENA primary metagenome ERZ773143 (study PRJEB29015, sample SAMEA2737853) | human gut metagenome | biome: human gut; feature: human-associated habitat; material: faeces | place: China | collected 2012 ... | reverse complement strand
TCAGCTGACGGATCATCGTGTCGAGAACTTCTTTACAAGTCCTGACATCATTCGCCGCAGCCAGGGTCACTCCCGGCAAAGCAATAAAGGTATCCCTTCCCCATCTTCCGAACCAGGGGTATCCTGCCATGATCTCGGTTTCTTTTCCTCTTCTCACGATAAACTGGGAAGCCGAATATTTCAGACAACTCACAAAGCTATTACGGGGAGCCCTGTTATCCAACAATTTCTGGAATTTGGTTTTCAACCGTCCGGTAGACACCGCATCGACAGAAGCAGAAAAAATCACACTTTCCCCTTTCTTTATCGGAAATTCGAAATACCCCGGTACGAACAAATCTTCCCTGAAATCATATCCCCGGTTTTGTTCTTCTATGTATTCGATGTTATAATACCAGTCGGGAGTAGCGATAAACTCGTTCTTCTTGCTGATTTGCATATTCAGGTATGGAAAACCATTATACAATTTGGAGCGGATCCCGTTTTCAACTTCCTGATATTTGGTATTGACCATCATATTCGCTTTCGACAAGCAATGGATATTCCGGTAAGCCAGGAACGGTTTCAATCTCAACGTCGTATCGGAATGGGCATCCAGCAAAGTATAACGGATCAGGACCTGAGGTTCGTTGTGTACCAGAATAATCTCTTTTTTGAGCTGTACGCCTCCCACCCGGTAAGTCAGGGTAAATACCGGTTCGTACTCGAAATCGACAATATATTTATGTCCCCGGGGTTCATAATTACCCGGATACTTATGGATACCCAAATTAAACTCACGTCCATGCTGGATGACCGTCTCGTCCAGGTTCGACAGCAACACATGATTCTCCCCATCGAATTCTTCTATAGGCAATATCAGTAATCCGTGGTACTTCCGGGTATTACATCCGATAATAGTAGAAGACATATATCCTCCTGCCCGGTTTGTCGCCAACACTTCCCGCTTCAGTGAATATTCCAGATTCACCAATTCATCCTTATTAAATTTCAAATAAGCCATAATAACGTCTTTATATCTATTTTATTTTTTCATTTTAAGGTTTTCCTCCTGCAATTGCAGGACAACAGCCGTACGGGAAGGAATATAGAGACTCAACCAGTTTCGTCCTTCCCGGTAAAGGGTAAAATGTTCCAGCCCGTCGTCGATCCGGTTAAAACCGGAGAACAACTGATTGTCGGTATCCAATACCGGCAAATATTTTCCCGCTTCCACCTCGAACCGATAGTCGGAGAATGAACTTTGGGGATTAAAATTAAAAACAAACAGATAAGCGCCTCTCCGGAAAACCAATATCTGTCTCTCATTATCTCTTACGACAGGCAGTGGGATAGGTTTAAAAAAGCCGTCTTTCTTTGCTAAAGAAATCATCGCTTTATCGAATTCGTTCAGAAAACGGAAACGCAAATCCTTGTCGTCTACCAGACTCCACAGCCGGCGGGCATGTTCGTAGCTCCAATTATTTCCTTCCCGTGGAAAATCGATCCATTCGGGATGGCCGAATTCATTCCCCATAAAATTCAGGTATCCGTCGCCGGCAGTGGCTATCGTCATCAGCCGGATCATTTTATGGAGCGCCATGCCCCGGTCGACCCGAAGGCTATGGTCGAAAACACTCATCGAAGTATAGATATCCTTGTCGACCAAACGGAAAAAAATGGTTTTATCCCCTACCATAGCCTGATCGTGACTTTCGGCATAACTGATGGTATGCTCTTCCGGACGTTTGTTGGTCAGTTCGTAAAACATATCCCCGACATGCCACTCCTCATCTTTTTTATCTTCGATCAATTTGATCCAATAATCCGGTACTCCCATGCTCATACGAAAATCGAAACCTAATCCTCCCTCGCCGACAGGCATCGCTAAACCCGGCATACCGCTCATATCTTCGGCAATCGTGATCACTTCCGGATTCACCTCATGGATCAATTTATTGGCCAAGGTTAGATAAGCGATAGCGTCGCCATCTTGGTGGCCATTAAAATAATCGCCGTAATTACAGAAAGCCTCGCCCAAGCCATGGCTGTAGTAAAGCATGGAGGTCACGCCGTCGAAACGGAAACCATCGAACTTATACTCCTCCAGCCAGAACTTACAATTCGACAATAAGAAATGAAGCACTTCGTTCTTTCCATAATTGAAGCACAGGGAATCCCATGCCGGATGCTCACGGCGTTCGCCACTCAGGAAATATTGGTCATACGAACCGTCAAAGCGGCCTAATCCCTCCACCTCGTTCTTTACGGCGTGGCTATGTACGATGTCCATGATCACGGCGAGCCCCATCCCGTGCGCCTCGTCAATCAGTTGTTTCAACTCGTCCGGCGTACCGAAACGGGAAGAGGCGGCGAAGAAGCTACTTACGTGATAGCCGAACGATCCATAATAAGGATGTTCTTGTATAGCCATGATCTGAATGGCGTTATAACCATCCTTCGCTACACGAGGCAATATATTTTGACGGAATTCATTATACGTCCCCACCTTCTCCTCGTTGGTGCTCATACCGATATGGCACTCGTAAATCAAAAGGGGAGACTTCTTAGGTTTGAATCGTTTATTCTTGAATTTATAAGGTTTCTCCGGGTTCCATACTTGAGCGCTGAATATCTTAGATTGCTCATCTTGCACCACCCGGCGAGTCCATGCGGGAATACGTTCTCCGCTACCGCCGTCCCACTCGACCAGCAACTTAAACAAGTCCTCATGACACATCTGCGCATCGGTCAAAGCGATCTCCCATACGCCATTCGCCTTACGTTTAAGCTTGTATTTATTATCTTTCTGCCATCCGTTGAATGTTCCAATCAAATAAATAGCGGTAGCATTCGGCGCCCATTCACGGAACACCCAGCCTTTCGTGGTTTTGTGTAACCCAAAATAAAGATATCCGGAAGCCATCTCGGATAAGGTTAGTTTACCATTATTCGTCAGGCTCTTTTCTTTATCAATCACGTATTGATACCGGCCTTCTATAGCCGCCTCATAAGGGGCCAGCCACGGGTCATTTTTTATCAGATTTAGAGACTCCATGATTTATTATAATTTGGTTCTCGGCAAAGATAAAAGAAAAAAACATACCCATTGATAATATTAGGATATTTCTTATATTCGCGGTAAACCGTACAAAGATGAGCAAAGGAACAAAAAGTATAGCCTTTTACCTAATGATGATCCTCATTTTCGGTTCGCTGATGTACTTTATCGCCAAAGAAGGGGAAAGTCAGCAACTGGAAAATTCGATTGCGTCCATCCAAAACGCACCTAGTAATTTAGAAGAGGGATTTACCATATTTACTCAATTATTAGTACATAATATCGAGTCTTCCATAGGAATTCTGCTTTTACAAATCATCACGATATTGCTTACGTGCCGTTTGTTCGGTTGGTTATTCCAGAAGATCGGGCAACCCACCGTCATCGGCGAGATCATTGCCGGAATCGTGCTAGGGCCGTCCGTATTAGGCAATTTATTCCCGGAGGCTTCCGCCTTCCTTTTCCCTGTGGAATCGTTGGTGAATATAAATATGCTGAGTCAATTCGGACTTATACTCTTTATGTTCGCTATCGGGATGGAACTTAATATCTCCGAGGTAAGGAAAAAGCTGAAAGAGACGATCTTAATCAGTCATACCAGTACGATCGTCCCCTTCTTTTTCGGTATGCTGACCGCCTATTTCGTGTACGACAAATATGCGGATAAGAGTACGCCTTTCCTCTCTTTCGCCTTGTTTATAGGTATCGCCATGAGTATTACCGCCTTTCCCGTATTGGCACGTATTATCCAAGAGAAAGGACTTACCAAGACACATTTGGGTACCATCTCGTTGGCAAGCGCGGCGAATGGGGATATCACCGCATGGTGCTTGCTAGCGGTTGTCATAGCGATCGCACAAGCGGGTTCGATGCTAAGTGCCGTTTACAACATCTTATTCTCGGTCCTTTACATAATGTTTATGTTTTTGGCGGTGCGGCCATTCCTGCGGATGATCGGACATATTTACCACAACAAGGAGGTAATCGACAAGGGGCTGGTCGCTTTCATCTTCTTGCTATTGATCACCTCGGCTTATCTGACTGAGATATTGGGATTGCATGCCTTGTTCGGCGCTTTTATCGCAGGGGTGGTGATGCCGGGAAATGTCAAATTCCGCAAGATCATGACCGAGAAAGTAGAGGATGTATCCCTTGCGCTATTTCTTCCCTTATTCTTCGTATCCACCGGATTACGTACGGAAATAGGTCTTCTAAACAAGCCTGAGTTATGGTGGCTATGCCTTATCTTCATAGTCGTGGCCATCGCGGGAAAGTTTGGGGGAGCGATGTTCTCCGCCCGATTCGTGGGTGAGAGCTGGAAGGATAGCCTATACATAGGGGCACTCATGAACACCCGCGGGTTGATGGAGCTGGTCGTATTGACGATCGGGTACGAGATGGGGATATTGACACCTTCCGTATTCGTGATCTTAGTGCTAATGACGCTGGTCACCACCTTTATGACAACACCGTTGGTCTCATTCATCAAATTCTGTTACCGGACGCATGACAAGCTGATGGAGCAAAAAGAGAGAATGCCATTGGAGGGGATATTCAAGGTACTGTTGTCCTTCGGACGAGCCGGAAATGGACAGATCATGCTGGACGTAGCCTACCAGATGTTCGCCCAAGGCAAAAACAAACTGGAGCTGACGGCACTGCATTTGACGGTTGGCTCGGATGTAAACCCGCTACACACGGATAATTTCGAGGAAGTCAGCTTCGGCCCGATCCTTTACGGGGCCAAGAAGCTGGGCATTCAGATACAGACCCGCTACGAGGTATCGAACAACGCCGGAGTGGATATTTGTAGCATCGTAAACAATGAGGGGTACGATTTCCTTCTGGTCGGTTCCGGGATATCGATGAGCAACACACCGGACGATATAGCGGCAAGCCATTATCGGGCCTCGTTCTACAACCGTTATTTCAAACGCTTCAAGGCTCCGGAATCCTGGTTTTATCCGGGTGCCTTATTGAAAGACAAGACGAAGATGTTTATCGAGCAAAGCAATTGCCCGGTAGGTGTATTCGTGAACCGGAATTTCGTCAAGGCATCGAACGTAATCGTGGTCATCGACTCCGAGGAGGATTTATTCCTGTTGGGATACGCCCAGACCTTATTGAAGTCTACACACGGCTCGGCCAGCGTACTTGATAAATCCAGCAGCACGACCCCGGGGAACGAGGTGATCAAGGAAGGAATCCTGCGATTCACGGAAGACGTGAAGCAGACCACGCTTCTACGAGAGAAAGACCTTACGCCCCAGTCTTTCAACGGCTTCAACTTCATGCTGATCAGTTATAAGACATGGAACGATGTCTCCGAGCACCGGAAAGAAGCCTTGCAGAAGATGCCTTCTACGTTGATATTAAGTAAATAATCCGTTATAAACCATATAAACCCGTCTTTATGAGAATCTGTCTTTTCTTCTTGATCACCGTTTTCCTCATGGCCTGCTCCTCTACGGGGAACCAGCGGCAGGAACCGGAAAACCAGACCTTGGAAACGATACTCAATCGCAAAAGCGTACGTAAGTATAAGGATCGCCCGGTAGAAAAGGAAAAGATAGACAAACTGATACGAGCCGGAATGGCCGCCCCTTCCTCCCGTGACAGGCGACCCTGGGAATTCATTATCGTAACCGACCGGAAAGCCTTGGATACGATGGCCGAAGGCCTTCCCTTCGCCCGGATGCTGAAAGAGACAAGGCAAGCGATCGTCGTTTGCGGCGATACGATCAAATCCTCCAACGCTTGGTTTCTGGATTGTTCCGCCGCCTCGCAAAACCTGTTACTTGCCGCCGAATCCATGGGATTGGGAGCTGTATGGACGGCTGTTTACCCCTATCCGGACCGGATTGAGATCGTCCGGAAAGAGCTTCGGCTACCGGATCATATCATGCCGTTGAACGTCATACCTGTGGGATACCCCATGCAGAAAGAGACTCCCAAAAACAAATACAACGTCCAACAGATCCATCACAATGGCTGGTAAAGCTATATGACTTCCAGATAACTCCGTCCGTTTCCCGCCCGGTTCACCCGGATCTGCACGGGAATACGTTCCGTCATTTCCTGTACGTGCGAGATAACGCAGATCTTGCGCCCTTGCGTACGCAGGCTCTCCAAGGCATCCATAGCGAGCCGCAACGTCTCCGCATCCAAAGAGCCGAAGCCCTCATCGATAAACAGGCTCTCTACCTTCATCCGGTTCGAGGAGAGAGAGGACAAGCCTAGCGCCAAGGCCAGCGAGACCAAGAAAGATTCCCCTCCGGAAAGGCTATGCACGGTACGGATCTCGTCGCACATATCTTGGTCGATCACCTGCAAAGCCAAGGTATCCGGCACACGCTCCAACCGGTAACGCTGGGATAGTTGCCGCAATTGCACATTCGCGTAACTCAACAAGACATCCAAGGTGTAGCCTTGGGCGATCCTACGGAACTTGGCGCCATCCGCCGAGCCTGCCAATTCATTCAGCTTCGCCCAACGCTCGCTCATCGCCCTCCGCTCCGAGAGCTCTTGCTGGAAGCCGGCTATCTTCCGCTTATTCTCCTCGTGCGTACGCAGACGGAAACTACATTCAGACTTTTGGGCCGTCATTTCCGACAGGGATTCCTCCAGCGTCTTGCCTTCGTAGGTCTCTTGGTAGGCGGCCAACCAGTTATCCAGTTCTTGCCGGCGTGCGGAAAGAAGGCCGGAAGTCTCCACCAGATCCTTCTTGATCTGTTCCGTAATCCCCCGGTATTGCTCCACCTCGCCGGCGTGCTTCGTCGTACTCTCTTGCAGCTCCTTCAAATGGCTCTTCAAGGCTTCCACCCGTTCGTGGAAGGTACGTTCCACCTGGTCGGCGGGCTGGCCTCCCAGCAGGAGATTCCGTTCCGAGCGCAAACGGGTATAGGATTGATTCTTCTCGTCGTAGGCTTTCGCGGCGTCCTCGTACTGCTTGCGCAAGGGAGGGAGGAAAGCCTCGTACGACTCCCGTTCCGCTTTATAGGCGCTCCGCTCCCGTTCCAATTCCCGCAAGCGTTCCCCGTTGGCTTGCCACTGCCGGGCGAAATCCGTCAAGGTCTCCCGGAAGCTTTCCGGCTCCTTGTTCCAGCCCGTCTGCCATGCGTCGTTCCCGAACAGGGCGTTGGCGGCGGATAGGGATTGGGACAGCTTCTCCTGCTGCTCCCGCTTATCCAATTCTTCCCGGTCGATTTGCTCGGACAGGGATTGTAGCTGATTCCTTAATTCCGTCCGTGCGTTCTCGTCCGCGGCGAGTTGTTTATGCAGCTCCAGTTCTTTCTGTTGCAGGGCGGCGAGTTGTTTCCCGCAGGCCTCCTGCCGTTCTTTCCGGTCGAGAAGCCGCTTGAGGCGCAGGGTAGCTTCCGAGATGTGATCCGCCAAGGCCAACAGACGCTCATGCGCCTCGTGAGAGGCGAAAGGATGCTCAAGGCTTCCGCAGACCGGACAAGGCGTTCCGGCGGTCAGTTTGTCCCGCAGGCTTTTGATATCGCCAGTCGTCACGAACTGGGCTTGCTCCAACAATAAACGCTCCCGTTCCGTACGGCAGGTCTCGATCGACCAGTCCAAAGCCTCCGGTTCCAATTCCTTGAGGGCAAGCGATACGGACTTCCGCTCTTCCTCGATCTTTACCTGTTCCTTGGCGTGTGCCTCCGCTTCCCGCCGCAAGGATTGCCTCCGAACCTCCAACCGCTGGATTTTCTGCCGGATGGCTAGCAAGGCCTTGTCCGACCGCTCGACCGCCCGGCGAGCCGTGAGGCAGGTATTCAGATGGATCAATAAGGCCGACAGTTGCTCGGCGATCCCCTCCTTGCTCCGGTAACGTTCACGCCACGCCGTCTGCTTGTCCCATTCCTCCGAGGCTTTCTTCTGCCGCTCTTCCACCTTCCTGAGTTTCTCTTCCGCCTCCTGCTTCCGCCGGGAGAAGTCTTTCATCCGTTCATCGGCCTCGGAGCGGGCTTTCAAGGCCGATTCCAGTTGCACGTCCAGTTTCCGGGCCTGTTGCAATTCCAGTCGCAAACTCTTTGATTCCTCATCCGTCCTCGCCAATCGCACCTCTCCTTGCTCATACTCCTTCCTTGAGGTTTCCAGCGATGCCAACGCCCGTTCCAAGAAACGGGCGTTCTCCTCCCGCTGTTTTTCCTTCGAGGCGATCTGGACCTCGGCCGCTTTCACGGCCTCCCGCAGGCTTTGCCGCTCGACCTTCGCCTTCTCCAGACGGGCCAGCTCCACCTCCAAGGCCGAAAGGCGGGTTTGGGAGGCTTCCACCTCCTCCTCCGATAGAAGCTCTATGCCTTGTACGCGGGCGTATAGCTGCTCGTAGGCCTCCTTCGCCTCGGTGTTCTTGGCGAAGATCCGGCGGGAGATCTCCGAGTATTGCTCCGTACCCGTCAGTTTCTCCAGCAAGGAGGCCTTCTCGCCCTGCTCCGCTTTCAGGAAGGTAGAGAAATCGTTCTGAGCCAAGAGCACCGAGCGGGTGAACTGATCGAAAGTCAGGCCGATCAGCTCGATGATACGGGCTTGCAGGTCCTTGTTGGTTCCCGGCTCCTCTTTCCCGGCATCTATATTATATAATGTAAGGCGGGCGGCCTGCAAACGTCCGCTCTCCTTCTCCCGGGCCCGGGATACGGACCAGCGGGCGCGATACCGACACCCGTTCAGCGCCACGAAATCCACCTCGGCGTAGCCCGAGGCCGTCCCGCGGCGCAAGAGGAAGCGGGGGTCGCTTTGCGGCAACACCTCCTCTTGCACGTCCCTCAGCCGCACGTTATTCTCCCTCGCCAGCTCCGTTCGCGGCGTACGGGAGAAAAGGGCGAGGCACATGGCATCCAGCAACGTGGATTTTCCCGCCCCCGTAGGCCCGGATATAGCGAAGATACCCGCCGAAGCCAAAGGCTCTTCCGTAAAATCAATGGAAAACTCTCCTTCCAGCGACGCCAGATTGCGTCCTCTGATCGCCTGCACTCTCATAAAGCAACCTCCCTCATCACCTCATTAAACAATGTCTCTATCTCCTCGGGCAACTCGCCTCCGTATCTCGCGGCAAACGTATGCCTCAGCATATCCAGCGGGGCTATCTTTTGCAAATCGTTATACGATAAGGCCCTCTCCTCCGCCTCCCCTTCCCGCCGGGGATACGAAGGAACGATGGAGGTGAGGCGGACCGCCTTCCCGACCAACGCCTCCTCTACCCTATGGCGGAACGTAGGGTCCGGCTCCGTCAGCAGGACCCGTATCTCCACGTAAGGCCAGCGGCTCTCATCCTCGCTGACCACCTCCGGCTCCGGAAGCCCGGAGAGGCATCGCAAGACCTCCTCCGGTGATAACGGGCTGTCCGGTATACGCATCAAGTCCGCGACTCTTGGTATCTCGATCGCCTCGATACCAGCGACCTTCCCCTCCTCGACCGCTACAGCTATCACTTGATGCCGGTAATTCTTCTCCGAGAACGACATGGGAAGCGGGCTTCCGGCGTAACGTACCGCCTCGCGCCCGCCAATCCGTTGCGCTTTATGGATATGCCCCAGCGCCGTATAAGCAATCCCGGCGTCGAAGGTATCCGCGGATACGGACTCCAGACCTCCCATGATCGCACGCTCGCTCCGGTCGTCCTCCGATAGTTCGGCTCCGGTAGCGTGGAGGTGTCCCAAGGCTACGATCGCCTCGCCGGGATTCCTCTGGGCATCGGCATAGGCGTAGAGCCGCCGGTACATCCGGCCGATGCCCGCCACATACGAGTCGGGCTCTCCCTCGGACGCCGCCGGGTAATCCCCTTGGCGGAGGAAAGGCACTGCTAGACAAAGCGCCTCCCGTTCTCCCGCCCGGTTCCTCAAGGGGACAACGAGCGATCCGAGATCGATCTCCCCGGAATCCGTCCTCCCCACGATACCTACAATCGAGGTATTCAATTCCTCCAGCAAGGGATTCGGGGCTTCCAGACGGATCGCAGAGTCGTGATTGCCGGCGATGATCACGATCTGCAAGCCCGGGTTCAGGCGGTTCGCCTCCCGCAGGAAACGATAGAAACGGCGTTGCGCCCCCGCAGAAGGGTTCGTCACGTCGAACACGTCGCCGGCGATCAACAGGACATCCGTCTGCCGCTCCACCAAAAGATTTGTCAGAAAACCGAGGAAAGCCTCGTGCTCCGCCTCCCGGTCGTAGCCGAAAAAGGTCTGGCCCAGATGCCAGTCGGCCGTATGGATAAGTCTCAATGCCATTTATCTTCTTCTATTTTGATCTGGCAAATGTACTTCTTTCCCATCAGATATCAGATTTTGGTAGAATGAAAAAAACAAATGATCAAACGCATCCCCCCTTATATACCGGCAGCACGACCGAGAAGCGGCTTCCTTCTCCCCTTCCACGATTATTTATCTACCCGGCATCTTCCTTACTCGTATCCGTACGGCTACATTCTTGTATCTACGTATCTGCATCCGTGTATCCGTACGGATACGAAGATGCAGATACGTAGATACAAGGACGCGGATACGTAAGTGCAAGAGCGTAACCGTACGGGTACCCGCTTGTATCCGAGCAACAAAAAGCCGGTATCTGGGCGGGTACACGTGAGTACCTGCCCGGATACCGGCCCGCGGCTATCATCCTAGCCTATATCTCGTCCGGAGATTCCGAGTCGGAGCCGCCGGAGCCACCCGGTCGTCCTTCCGCCAGCTTGTCCACCCAAGCGAAAGTAGCCTTCTGAAGATCCGTCTTGAAAGCCTCGTCAGGCTGGAAGTTAAGGTTCACACTTTTGATATTCTTGGCGTTGACCTCCTCCTTGGTAGGTACCCCCAAACTGGAAAGCGTAACGCTGAAACTACCCCAGTTACCCAGTTTCACGCTCTCTCCTCCCAGCAGCCTGCGAAGCAAGATCTTACGAAGCTGGCGGATGGCCATCATCGCCTCGGAAGGGTTCAACGTAGTCTCGTCGGCGAGTTCCATCGCTACCTCGGTCTCGTCCGCTTGGGCGGTAGTTACTTGAGTTACATACCATTTCTTAGGCGCTTCCTTGTCCAAAGGGTTTATTCGTTGCACGGGTTTTACTAGTATTGCCATGATAAATAGATTTATAGGTCTCTCTTGGATGGAGGCCCTGATTATTAAATCTTCAAATATAACAATAGAGTTCCACTCTCACAAGTTAAAACCGGATTACTATTCGCACTTTCTTGAAAAAACTATTTGTAAGCAAAACCTAGTAAACTCATAATAATTTGTTACTTTTGCGGTGGTTTTAAATAGGAACAACATAATTAATAAACATACCTATGGCAAAGATTACAAAAGAGGAGGCCCTTCGGTACCATGCCGAGGGCAAACCGGGTAAGATCGAGGTTATCCCGACAAAGCCTCATAGCACGCAAACGGATTTATCCCTGGCTTATTCGCCGGGCGTAGCCGAGCCGTGTCTGGAGATCGAGAAGAATCCGCTGGACGCGTACGAATATACGGCGAAAGGTAATTTGGTAGCCGTAATCTCCAACGGTACCGCCGTACTCGGGCTGGGCGATATAGGCCCCTTGGCCGGTAAGCCGGTGATGGAAGGCAAGGGATTGCTATTCAAGATATTCGCAGGCATCGACGTATTCGATATCGAAGTGAACGAGAAAGATCCGGAGAAGTTTATCCAGACCGTGAAGGCGATCTCGCCCACGTTCGGAGGAATCAACTTGGAGGATATCAAGGCACCGGAGTGTTTCGAGATCGAGACTCGCTTGAAGAACGAGCTGGATATCCCCGTCATGCACGACGACCAGCATGGTACGGCAATCATCTCCGGCGCCGGGCTGATCAACGCCTTGGAGATCGCCGGCAAGAAGATCGAGGACGTGAAGATCGTGGTGAACGGCGCCGGAGCCGCCTCTATCTCATGTACGAAACTGTACGTGATGCTGGGAGCGCGCAAGGAGAATATCGTCATGTGCGACAGCAAGGGCGTCATCTCTACCAGCCGCCCGGACTTGAACGCCGCCAAGCGGGAGTTCGCTACCGACCGTCCGATCAAGACCTTGCAGGAGGCCGTGGTGGGAGCCGACGTATTCTTGGGCCTCTCCGTGGCGAACGTATTGACCAAGGAGATGGTACGTAGCATGAACGCCGACCCGATCGTATTCGCCTTGGCGAACCCGAACCCGGAGATCTCCTACGCCGATGCGATGGCCTCGCGGGACGATATCATCTTCGCTACCGGACGTTCCGACTATCCGAACCAGATCAACAACGTGCTGGGATTCCCTTATATCTTCCGCGGCGCCTTGGATACGCACGCCAAGGCGATCAACGAGGAGATGAAGCGGGCCGCCGTCTACGCCATCGCCGACCTTGCCAAGGAGCCTGTCCCCGACGTGGTGAACGCCGCCTATAAGCTGAAACGAACCACTTTCGGACGCGACTATATCCTTCCGAAAGCGCTCGATCCCCGCTTGCTGACCCGTGTATCTTGCGCCGTGGCGAAAGCCGCTATCGACTCGGGCGTGTCTCGCAAGACGATCACCGACTGGGAGGGCTACGCCAACCATTTGCGTGAGATGATGGGGTACGATAATAAACTCTTGCGCTCGTTCACCGATATGGCGAAAGCGAACCCGAAACGGGTGGTATTCGCGGAGGCGAACCACGTGAATATGCTGAAAGCCGCCGCCGAGGCGAAAGCGGAAGGTATCTGTTTCCCGATCTTGCTGGGTAACGAGGAGCGTCTGGCCAAGATCGCCGCCGAGGAGAATATCAGTCTGGACGGTATCGAGATCGTCAACCTCCGCCACGACCGTGAGACGGAACGCCGCCACCGCTACGCCCGCATCCTTTCCGATAAGAAGGCGCGCGAGGGCGTGACCTACTCGGAGGCTTGCGAGAAAATGGTAGACCGTAACGCCTTTGGTATGATGATGGTGGCTACCGGCGACGCCGACGCTTTCGTGACGGGTGTATACAGCCGCTACTCGGAGGTTACCAAGATGGCGGAGCAGATCATCGGCATCCGCCCGAGCTACAAACATTTCGGCGCCTTGAACATCCTGACGTGCAAGAAGGGTACGTTCTTTATGGCCGATACGTTGATCAACCGTCATCCGTCGGCCGAGGTATTGATCGATATCGCCCGCCTGACGCACGACGCCGTGAAGTTCTTCGCTCACGAGCCGGTTATGGCGATGTTGTCTTACTCGAACTTCGGTTCCGACAAGCAGGGCAGTCCGCTGAAAGTACACGAGGCGATCGACTTCTTGCATAAGACATACCCAGACATGGTGGTAGACGGAGAGATGCAAGTAAACTTCGCCCTCGACAAGAAGCTGCGCGACGATATGTATCCGTTCAACAAGTTGAAAGGGCAAGACGTGAATACCTTGATCTTCCCGAACCTAAGCT
>ERZ773143.2441-NODE-2441-length-13451-cov-3.002314_pt1 | contig 13451 bp, 10 predicted proteins | sample MGYA00580852_ERZ773143 | MGnify/ENA primary metagenome ERZ773143 (study PRJEB29015, sample SAMEA2737853) | human gut metagenome | biome: human gut; feature: human-associated habitat; material: faeces | place: China | collected 2012 ... | reverse complement strand
ACGCGGTCAGCGCCTTTTGCCATGCAGGGGATAACGTTTACTCTTCGCCGTTCACAGCGGGCACGCAGCTGTCCAGCACATTCTGCAGGGCCTGCCAGTTCTTCAGGGTGCAGCCGGGCAGGGTGTCCGGGTCCAGGCCAGCGTCCGTGATGAGGTCGGTCATGCTCTCCTTGTCGCTGAGCAGGCTCAGTGCGTCCGGCTCGATCATGGTCCAGGCCTCGGCAAAGTTCTCCTGATCGGCGGCAGACAGGCTGTCGTACCAGTCGTAGAAGGCGTCCTGGATGGCCTCCGGCGTGCGGGAAGAGAGGTGTGTGCTCTCGGCCCACTGCAGCAGCGAGGCAGCCGCGATCACCGACTTGAGCGAGCAGCCGGAAACGCCGGGGCCCCAGCCCAGGCAGGGCGCAAAGGCGTCGGTGGTGCCGGTGATGGAGAACGCCGAGTTCTCGTCAAAGTTGCCGGGGTTCAGGCTGCCGGTGTTGGCCTGGGTGGTGGAGTCCGGCAGGGCGCTGTCGGACGTGGATGCCGATGCAGACGCGCTGTCCGATGCAGCGGACGCAGCGCTGGAAGGCTGCTCGCTGGAGGAAGATGTGCCGGAACATGCCGTGAACAGGCTGCACAGCAGCACTGCGCACAGTGCCAGAGCCAAAGGACGGATATATTTCAATTTCATAAGTCGATCCTCCGTTGGTCTTGCCCCGGCGGTGGGCCGGAGCTGCAGGAATGATACACCCTAAGTATACGTTGTGGGCCCGGCGTTGTCAATCGTTCCGCGCAGGACGAATTTCAAGCAGACCTGTGCAGGATATACAAAAATGCGGCTTGAATTTCGGACAGTTCAACGCATTGACATTTTCTGTGCTGGCTCGTATAATCAAAGCAGACAAGTGAATTTATCAGTGCGTGTAACTGTTCGATCAGGCATGAGCATCAGAGGGAATGCGGCAATGGCATCCCTTTGGTTCTTGTGCCCTTTTTCTTTTTCACAAAAGCTGCGGCATGGAAGCGGAGGAGTGCGGCGATGCAGGCTGTAAAGGTATTCAATAACAATGCGGTGTCGGTGGTCATGCCGGACGGCAGGGAAGCCATTCTCGTGGGCAACGGGCTTGGGTTTGGCCGCCGCCCGGGGGACGTGATCGACAAAAGCCGCGTTTCCAAGGTGTACTATGTGCAGAATGAATTGCAGACCAAGTTCCTCAAGATGCTGGATAACGTTACCCCGCAGGTGATGCAGGCCGCCGAGCGCATCTCGCTGGCGGCAGAAGAGCAGGGCATCCTGCTCAGCAGCAAAAGCACCATCTCGCTGGTGGATCACATCAGCTTTGCGCTGGAACGTGTGGAAAAGGGCACCTTTCTGCCCAACCTCATGCTCTCGGAGACCCGAATGCTGTACCCGAAGGAGTACGCGGTGGGGCAAAGGGCACTGGAGCTTGTCCGGCAGTTCTGCGGCGTACAGCTGCCGGAGGACGAAGCGGGCTACATTGCCCTGCATCTGGTAGCCGGTGCGGCGGACGGTGCGCTGGCTTATGATACCGTAGAATTCGTCATGGCGGTCAAGGAGATCATCTGCGATACCTATCATTGTACCTTTGAGGAAGAGAGCCTCGAGACCATCCGCCTGACCGTGCACCTCAAGTTTCTGGCGGCGCGCATCCTGCGGCACACCCCGTGGCAGGACGCCGGGCTGGAATCCATGTACACGGTGCTTTTGCAGCGCGACAGCCGCAACGAGGTGTGCTTACAGCGCATCAATGCCTATCTGCGTCAGGAATTTGATTACGAGCTGGATCATCAGGAGCAGGTCTATCTGCTCATCCACCTGACCAAGATCGTCCGATAAGATAAAATGCTTCAACAGGGCGTCCGGAAGCCCTGCGGAATAGAAATCATCCCCCCAAACAGTCAAGTCAAAAAGTGAGGAGTATTACAGATGAAAGAAAAAGTCATGAATGGCTTGGAAAAGTTCTCCAAAGCCATGCTCTCACCGCTGTCGTATATCTCGGCAGCAGGCCTGATCCTTGTGCTGGGCGCATTGCTTACCAGCACAAGCCTTAGCGCGATGATCCCTGTTCTGCAGTGGACCCCCATCAAGCTGCTGGGACAGCTGATCTACAACTGCATCATGGTCATCATCAACAACCTCAGCCTGATGTTCTGCGTGGGCATCGCAGCGGCGCTTGCCAAAAAGAACAAGCAGCAGGCTGCCATCATCGGCCTGATGAGCTACTTTATGTACCTGACCGCCGGTAACGTCACGCTGACCCAGCTGGGCATGCTGGCCGAGGCTGATCCTATGGTGGGTCTGTACGGCACCGGTCAGTCCACCGTGTTCGGCATCCAGACGGTGGATATGGGTGTATTCGGCGGCATCCTGCTGGGCCTGGTCTGCGGCTGGGTGTACAACCGCACCTGTGAAAAGCAGTTCAAGGGCATCATCACCCAGATCTACTCCGGCAACCGCTGGTCCTTTACCTGCATGGTGGTCTTTTCCATCCTGTTCGGCTTTGGTTCCTGCTTCTTCTGGCCGCCGGTGCAGAGCGTCATCAGCGCACTGACCGATCTGATCGCCACCTCCGGCAACTTCGGCCTGTTCCTGTACGGCTTTTTGGAGCGTTTCCTCATCCCCACCGGCCTGCACCACCTCATCTACACCCCCTTCCAGTTCTCTGCACTGGGCAACAGCCTGACCGTGGGCGATGCCACCTACACCGGCTCCTATATCGTCATGATGATGGAGTACAGCATGGGTCTGCCCTTCTCGGACGGCATTGTGTGGATGTACACCGGCTTTACCAAGACCTTCGGCTACTTTGGCATCGTGGCGGCCTTCATCTTCTGTGCCCGCAAGGAGAACCGCAAAAAGACCGCTGCCGTTCTGGTGCCGCTGGCGTTTACCGCCTCTCTGGCTTCCATCACCGAGCCGCTGGACTTCATGTTCTGCTTCTCTGCCCCCATCCTGTGGGTGGCACACGCTTGCATCTCCGGTCTGTTCATCGTGCTGCTGCACACCTTCCATGTCACCGGCTTTACCACCAACCTCCTTGGCTCGGTGCTGATGAACCTTTCTGCCGGTGCAGATAAGACCAACTATCCCATCCTGTACCTGCTGGCGCTGTGCCAGATCGCGGTGTACTTTGTGGTGTTCACCCTGCTGATCAAGACCTTTAACATCCACACCCCCGGCCGGGAAGAGGTGAGCACCGAGAACGCCAAGAGCGCAGCACCCGCCAAAAAGGCAAGCGTGAAGAACGCTGCCGAGGTGCAGTGCGTCATTGATGGTCTGGGCGGCAAGGAGAACATCCTGTCGGTGGACAACTGCTTCACCCGCCTGCGGGTAAACATCAAGGACCCCGCAAAGCTCAACGAGGAAAGCATCAACCAGCTGCCGAACAGCGGCATCGTGAAAAAGGGAACCGATATCCAGATCGTTTACGGTCTGCAGGTAGCCGATATCAAGCGTGCCGTGGAGGCACAGCTGGAAAACCAGTAAATCGTTTTACCGTGCCCCGGCGGAATGCGCCGGGCAAACCTGAAATACAAAAAGGAGTGTTTATACTATGGTCATTACCATTGCTGGCGGCGGTAGTACTTTTACCGCCGGTATCGTCAAATCCATCGCCCTGCGCCGGGAAGAACTGGAAGTGGACGAGATCCGTCTGTTCGATATCAACAAGGAGCGGCAGGACAAGGTAGCCGTTGTGGTGGACTGGGTCCTGCACAAGGAACTGAATACCGACATCAAGCTGGTGGTCACCACCGATGTGCAGCAGGCTTACACGGATACCTCTTTTGTGTTTGCCCAGATGCGCGTGGGCGGCTACGCCATGCGGGAGCAGGACGAAAAGATCCCCCTGCGCCACGGCTGCGTAGGACAGGAGACCTGCGGCTGCGGCGGCATGGCTTACGGAATGCGCACCATCTTCCCCATGATCAAGCTGATTGATGATGTGGAAAAGTATGCCAAGAAGGACTACTGGATCCTGAACTACTCCAACCCCGCCGCCATCGTATCCGAAGCCTGCCGCAAGCTGCGCCCGAAGGCACGGATCATCAACATCTGCGATATGCCCATCGCCATCATTGACGTGGTGGCAGCTGCCATGGGCATCCAGAACAAGAAGGAGATCGTTTACGATTACTTTGGCCTGAACCACTTCGGCTGGTTCACCTCCATCCAGTACCACGGCGAGGATCTGATGCCCAAGCTGCGCGCCTACATCAAGGAGAAGCAGATCCTTCTGCCGGAAAGCTACCTCAAGGGCATGGGTGCTCTGACTTCCTCCGCCAGCCAGAACCGCCACACCAAGGGCAGCTGGTACTATGTGTGGAAGGGCGAGTACGAGATCATGGAAAACTTCCCGGAGTACCTGCCCAATACCTACCTGAACTACTATCTGCAGGCCAAGGAGTTCGTGGAGCATTCGGATCCGAACCACACCCGCGCCAACGAGGTGGAGGAGACCCGCGAAAAGAACCTGTTCGACGGCATCGACCACTACCTCAAGACCGGCGAGGTGGACGCCAACACCTTCTATGCCGGCAGCCACGGCGACTGGATCGCAGATCTTTCCGCTGCGCTGAAGAACGACACCAAGGCACGCTTCCTCATCATCACCGAGAACCGCGGTGCGATCCCCAATATGCCCTATGACGCAATGGTGGAACTGCCCGCCTACATCGGCAAGAACGGCCCGGAGGTCATTGCCCGGGACAACATCCCGCTGTTCCAGCAGGGTCTGATGATGCAGCAGCTCAACAGCGAAAAGCTGCTGGTGGAGGGCTGCGTGGAAGGCAGCTACGAGAAGGTATTGCAGGCCTTTACCCTGAATAAGACTGTGCCCAGCATGAACGTTGCCAAGGCCATTCTGGACGATATGATCGAAGCCAACAAGGGCTACTGGCCGGAGCTGCACTGAGCAGCCGGCTTTCCCGCCGCCGCAGGCATTGCCGCCTGCGGCGGCTTTTTTGTACGCATTGACCTTTGCAGAGCAAGGGCTTATAATGAGTAGAACCAGTAAAAGCGAAAGGAAGCATCCCCATGCAAAGCAAAGCATTTTCCATGGAAGATCTGTTTGCGTTTCTGAACGCCGGTGTCAGCGCGTTCCACTCCACGGCCGCCGCCGCGGCCATTCTGGAAGCCGAGGGCTACCGGAACTGCCCGGAGAGCGCGGCATGGCACCTTGTGCCCGGCGGCAAATACTACGCAACGGCTCGGCCATTCTGGCCTGGCGGATGCCCAAAGGCCCGCTCACCGGCTGGCACGCCGCAGCCAGCCACAGTGACTCGCCCACCTGGCGCATCAAGACGCTGGACGGGGCCGACCACGGCTTTGCCCGCGCCGAGGTGGAGGGCTATGGCGGCATGCTGATGTCCACCTGGTTCGACCGGCCCCTGAGCGTGGCAGGCCGCCTGCTGGTGCGCACCGCCGACGGCGTGGAGAGCCGTCTGGTGCACCCGGAGCGGGCACTGGCCTGCATCCCGAACCTGTGCATCCACTTCAACCGGGAGGCCAACACCGGCCTGAACTACAACCCCCAGGTGGACCTGCAGCCCATCTTCGGGGCCGAGGGCGGCAGCCTGAAGGACACCCTTGCCGCCGAAGCCGGGGTGAAGGCAGAGGACATCCTGGCCACCGACCTGGTGCTCTGCATCACCGAAAAGGCCCAGCGTGTGGGCCTGCAGGGCGAATATTTCATGTCCGGCCGCATCGACGACCTGGAATGTGCCTATGCCACCCTGTATGGTTTCCTGCAGGGGCGCGGTGAGGAAGCGGGCCGCGGCGACATCTGGGTGATGTTCGACAACGAGGAAGTGGGCTCTTCCAGTCGGCAGGGCGCACAGGGCAGCCTGATGAGCGATGTGCTGGCCCGCATTGAGGAGAGCCTTGGTGTGACGAAGGAGCAGAGTATCCGCGCCCGCACCAACTGCCTGCTGCTCAGCGCCGACAACGGCCACGCCATCCATCCCAACCACCTGGAAAAGAGCGACCAGAAGCTGCCGGTGAACATGGGCGGCGGCGTCATCCTCAAGTACAATGCCCGCCAGACCTACACCACCAGCGGCCTGACCGGTGCCGCCTTTACCGCCATCTGCGAAAAGGCCGGGGTGCCGGTGCAGACCTTTGCCAACCGTGCCGATGTGGCGGGCGGCAGCACCCTGGGCAACCTGCTGGGCCGCCAGATCCTGATGCCCATGGTGGATATTGGCGTGAGCCAGCTGGCCATGCACTCGGCGATGGAAACGGCCAGCTGCAAGGATGCAGAGTATCTGGCCAATGCCTGCGCTGCCTACTACAACACCCCCATCTTCCAGCCGGAGGACGGGCAGTGGAAGCTGGGCCTGTGAGCGGGGCGGTGGTCGGGCGCTTTGCGCCCAGCCCCAGCGGGCGGCTGCATCTGGGCAATCTGGCCTGCAGCCTGCTGGCGTGGCTCAGCGCAAAAAGTCAGGGCGGGCGCATCGTGCTGCGCATTGAGGATCTGGATGCCGAGCGCTGCCCGCGCATTTACGCGGACCTGCTGGAGCAGGACCTTGCATGGCTGGGTCTTGTGTGGGACGAGGGCGGCAGCACCGGCGGCCCCCACGGGCCTTACTACCAGAGTGAATGCGCAAACATCTACACCGCGCAGTACAAAAAGCTGGAAGCACAGGGCCTTGTGTACCCCTGCTTCTGTTCCCGCGCCCAGCTGCACGCGGCCAGTGCGCCCCACACCTCGGACGGCAACGTCATCTATCCCGGCACCTGCCGGGGCCTGACAGCGGAGCAGATCGCCGAAAAGCGCAAAAAGAAGGCTCCGGCCTATCGGCTCATGGTGCCCGATGAGGACATCGCCTTCACCGATGGCTGTATGGGCCCCCACACCGAGAACCTGCTCCGCGACTGCGGGGATTTCTACCTCCGCCGCGCCGATGGCGTGTTTGCCTACCAGCTGGCTGTGGTGGTGGACGATGCCCGGATGGGGGTCACGGAGGTGGTGCGGGGCGCGGACCTGCTCTCTTCCACCGCCCGGCAGCTTTATCTTTACCGTCTGCTGGGCCTGCCCGCCCCAAAGTTTGCCCATTGCCCGCTCCTGCTGGCCCCCGATGGCCGCCGCCTGTCCAAACGGGACGGGGACCAGAGCCTGGAAAATCTGCGGGCAAAGTATACGGCGGAAGAGATCGTGGGCAGGCTTGCCTTTGCCTATGGCCTCCAACCTGAACCGGCTCCCCGCACCCCGGAAAGCCTCATTGCAGACTTTTCCTGGGCAAAGGTACCCAAGGCGGATATCTGCCTGCCGGAAAATCTGTTTTAAGCGAACCCGCGATCTTTGCCATGCCCGTGCAAAGATCGTGGGATTTTCTTTACAAAAAAAACAACTTATGGTAAAATATAACTAGAGACTTTGCTGAAACAGAAAGGAGCCTGTTATGCGTAAAATATTAAAAGCCTTGAGCCTGCCGATCTGCGCAATGCTTTTGTTCAGCGCATGTGCAGGCTCTTTGAATCTGAGACCGGGACCTTTCCGTTCGGAAATGCAGGATGTTTTCGTTCAGCAGACGACACTTACGGTTCCGGCCAGTCACGCCGAACATGGGGAGGACTATGTCATTGAGTGGCAGGACCCTGTGATGGAGCAGCACGTCCGGAAATGGCTTGACCGCCCGAAGGGAGATATCTATCACAGCGATGTCTGGGATTATCAGCGCGTCACGATAAATTCCGGAACCGGCGTGAAAGATCTCCTCGTCAAAGATGCACCGGACGGGGTGGACATTGGGGGAAACGTCAGCAGCAATGAGCAGCTGGCAGCCTGCGCAGTCAGCGTAGAGGGAACGTATGATCCGGTGGCCTCTCTGGCAGACCTGCGGCATTTTGACAGCTTGCAGGTATTGTCGGTCAATAATAGAAGGGGAGCCCCACCCATTACAGATCTGACAGGTCTGGAGGAATGCAAAAATCTGATGCTTTTGAGTGTGCCCAGTGTGGAGAGCAGTGCATTCCCGACCTTTGCAAAGCTGGATTCCGTGGTAGAGCTGAAGTATGGCAGTGACGGGATCCGGGCGGATTCCAATGTCTCCGACCTTTCGGCGCTGGCGCAGATGAAGTCGCTGAAGATGCTGTGGATCACCGGCAGTGAGGTCGATCTGACCCAGCTGGCCGGAGCTGACTTGCGGGTCCTGAGACTGGACGTGACCCGGATCGGTTCGCTGGAACCGCTGAAGCAGATGGAAAATCTGAGCTTTCTGCAGCTGTGCCAAGGGCCGGAGATCGACAGCTTTGCCCCGCTGGCGGAGAGCAGTGTGCAGTATCTGAGTATGTCTCTCTCTCAGGGTGCACAGGAAGCCTACAAGGACATGGATTATACTCCCCTGACCCAGATGCCGCAGCTGATCTGGCTGGATCTGACCAACAACATCACGTTTGATACGGAAACCTGCAAAAAACTGCTGGCAAACGATACGGCCCTGAAATATCTGAAAATTTCCTATACATCAGCGGCCAAAGATGCCGAAGAGCTGGATACAGCGCACCTGAAAGAGTTCACTGCCCCAGCTCCGTAATACCCCAAAATGCAAAAACACCCATGCCAGCGCCGGCATGGGTGTTTTTCAATGCAGATTCAGAGCCGCTGGGGGACCCGGCTCTCACTGTGTTCCAGTGCGGTCATGGCTGTATCCAGAACCATGGCCAGCAGGATGCCCAGCAATACATCAATGCAGCTGTGCTGCTTGAGCAGGACCGTGGACGCAATGATGGAAACGCAGAGCACGGCGGAAGCGGGCCGCATCCAGCGGCGGCCGGGCTCTTCAAAAATGTGGCTGCGGTAATAGGCCATCATCAGGGTGACGGAGTTGAACACATGGATGGAGGGGCAGACATTGAGGGGCGTGTCGGTGGCATAGAGCATCCGCACGGCCTGAGCAAAGATGTCGCTGCCGTACACCCGGTAGGGCCGCAGATCCAGCCCGGTGGGCAGGATGACATAGCAGGCCAGCGCAATGGTCATGCCTGCAAACAGGGGCAGGCAGAGCCGCCAGAAGTCGGCCCGGGGCGCTTTCCACAGCAGGTAGAACAGGGTGAACGGGATCCACAAAAACCACGCAAAGTAGGGCACGATGGCATATTTGCAAAAGGGGATCAGGTCGTCCAGGTGGCAGTGCACCAGAACATCGGGCACGGCAATATGGACTTCGAGCCAATGGAACGCCGAAAGGTAAAACAGGAGATAAAACGCCATGAACGAAACGGGATGGCGGGAAAACCAGTTGCGCATGGAACACACTTCCTTTTCTGGAATGGGGGCCGCAGCCCCGCCTAAAGTTCTTTGCAGCGTATGATTATACCGCGCAAAGACGAAGAAAACAAGACAAAAAGCTGACAAAATCGTGAACACATCCGCGCGGAATTTGGTATGCTTTGGGGAAGCGGATGCAGGGGAGAGAAGCTTCTGCCTATTGATACGAGACAGGATGCGGGTTTCCTGCACAAAAAAGGCCCTCCCCGCCAAAACTGCAATGGCGGGGAGGGCCGGATATACGGAAACTCAGATCACCTTTTGTTCCATCCACCTGCCGCGGACAAAGCGGACGCAGAAGAACAGCGAGCGCATGGCCCAATCCAGGAACATGCCCAGCCAGATGAACAGCAGGCCGCAGTGGAACTTGAGCACCATCAGGTAGCAGAAGGCCACCCGGAACACCCACATGGAGATGACGCTGACCGTCATGGTAAAGGCGGCATCTCCGGCGGCGCGCAGGATGTTGGGCAGGGTGAAGCTGGAGGGCCACAGGATCAGCGATACAACGTTGAACCAGACCATCAGTTCCAGTGCCATGCCGTAGGCCTCCGGCGAGAGGTTGAACCAGGAGAGCGCCAGCTTGTTCAGGAAGAACAGGCCGGAAAGGTTCATCAGCCAGTCCCCGGCGTAGGCGGTCAGGAGCAGCAGGCGGGAATAGCGCTTGGCCTGCACCTTTTCCCCGGCACCCAGACACTGGCCCACAACGGTCAGCGCGCCGATGCCCACGGCGGAGGCGGGCACGTTCAGGAAGCTGGAGATGTTGCCTGCCACGGCGTTTGCGGCAATGGCGGCGGTGCCCAGCGTGCTGGTCAGGCTGGAGACCGACAGCTTGCCGATCTGGAACATGCCGTTCTCGATGCCGGCGGGAATGCCGACTTTCAGGATGCGCTTGATGAGGTCGAGGTCAGGCTTCAGGTCGGTGAGGTGGTCGATGCGCAGCGCACAGTCCGGCTTCTGCAGCAGGAACATCACGGTGAAGCAGGCGATCATCCGGCTCACGAGGCTGGCAGTGGCTGCACCCATCACGCCCATGCCAAACCTGTAGATCAGGATGGCGTTGCCGCCAATGTTCACCACGTTCATCACCAGGCTGGAAAGCATACTGATCTTGCTGTTGCCCTGGGCGCGGAACAGAGCCGCACCGGCGTTGTACACGCCAATAAAGGGATAGCTCAGGGCCGAGAGCAGGAAATAGGTCTCAGCGTAGCGCATCACATCCGCGTCAATGGAGCCGAAGATGCCCCGCAGGATGGCGTGCCGCCCCACCGCCACGATGACGGCGGTGACCACGCTGAGCGAGATCATAATGAACATGATCTGGGCGGCGCTGGCTTTGGCCCGTTTGGGCTCCCGGTGGCCGATGTACTGGCTGGCGACCACCGCGCCGCCGGTGGCCAGTGCGCTGAGCAGCTGGATCATCAGCACATTGAAGGAGTCCACCAGGCTTACGCCCGAAACGGCGGCTTCGCCCACCGAGGAGACCATCAGGGTGTCCGCCAGACCGATGGAGATGCTGAGGGCCTGCTCTGCCACCAGCGGCAGGAAAAGTGAGATGAGCTGTTGACGGTTGAACAGCGGTCTTGATGTGGTCGATGCGTCTGTCATGGTGTCCTCCCTTGGCGCGTGGATTCAAACACACCCATGATAGCGCGGAATGACGTGAAAATCAAGATGTTGTATCCAACAAACATGAAAATCAGGCAAACTCTTTGCTGGGGGTCAGGCTGGTGCCGTAATAAACAATGTAGTCGTAGGGAATCTGGGGGTTGTATGCGGCCAGATCGCCGTACTTGGCCAGAATGTCGTTCCGCAGGTTCTCCGGGGTGTAGGGCTGCCCGGCGGAAAGGGTGTCGGCGCAGACCGCGTTCCACATGCTCTCGGTAAAGGCGGCGCAATTGAAGTAGGCCGACCAGTGGTCAGATTTGGCAAGGTTGCGGTTGACCACGTCCAGCTGGCCCTGATCCAGCGAGGTCTGGACAGCATAGATGTTCTGGTAGTAGGAATCGGCCAGATAGCGCTTGTAGTAGCCCTCCAGATTGTACCAGATGCCGGTGTGCTCCCAGCGGTTGCCGCGGGGGCTGAAGGTCATCTCGGTGTCGGGCGCGATCCGCAGGCCGCCCACCTCGATGTCGTGGTCCGAAACGTTCCGCACCGAGAGGAAGGAGTGGCCGCTGGAATTGATGGAGGCATCGCCCCGGTCCTCGGCCCGGGCGTAGATGCGCAGCAGGGCCACGGCACCCTCGGCGGGTTCTGCACCGTAGGCCTGCACGGCAGATCTATGGTCGGCCTGTTCAAAATCGTAGGGGCCGCCGGTGCTGGTGGTAAAGCCGACGATGTTGCGGATCTGATCCTCAAGGGGGCTTACATCGGTGATGACACGTTGGTCCTGGGGGGCGGGCGTGGCGGCGGGAGCCTCGGCCAGTGCGGCGGTGCTGCCGAACACGCACAGGGCCAGTGTCAGGCAGAGGGAAAGGGCGCGGAACTGCTTTTTCATGGGGGAACCTCCAAAGAGAAAAAATTCAGGTCAAGGATAGACGATTTTTGGGGCGCTGTCAAGAAAAAGATATCTGCCGCCTTTACCCCCGGGGCCGGTTGTGTTAAAATGTAGCTGGCAGCCGTGCCCGGTGGTTTGGGGTATGGAGCCGATCGGAAGGTAAATGAATCTGACCCAGAGAGGGGAACAACCTATGCCAAAAGAAGCACACAAGGTCGTGGTCATCGGGCACCGCAACCCCGATACCGATTCCATCTGCTCCGCCATTGCCTATGCGGAGCTCAAAAACCGCACCAGCACGCTGGTCTGTGAGCCGCGCCGTGCCGGTAAAATGAATCAGGAGACCGAGTTCGTCCTGAAAAAATTCGGTGTCACGCCGCCCCGGATGTGCACCGACGTGAACCCCAAGATCCGGGACGTGGATTACCGCGAGATGCCGGGCATCCCGGGCTCCACCAGCCTGCGCCGCGCGTGGAAGATCATGCGCGACCAGCAGATCGACACCCTGTCCATCACCAGCGCGGACAACGAGCTGGAGGGCATCATCACCGTGAAGGATCTTGCCACCGCCAACATGGACGTGTTCGATACCGCGGTGCTGGCCAAGAGCCGTACCTCTTATAAGAACATCCTTGAAACGCTGAACGGCACCATGGTGGTGGGCAATGCCGACGCGGTCTGCACTACCGGCCACATCAAGATCGGCACCGCCACCCCCGAGATGCTGGAAAGCAACGTCGAAAAGGGCGACATCGTCATCCTGACCAACCGCTACGAGAGCCAGCTCTGCGCCATCGAGAAGGAGGCATCCCTTCTCATCATCTGCAACGGGGCCAAGGTGGGCCGCACCATCCAGCGCATCGCCGAGGAGACGGGCGTGGCCATCATGACCGCCCCCTGCGACACCTACGCCGCCGGCAAGCTCGTGAGCCAATGCGCCCCCATCTCCTACTATATGACCCGCAACGACATCGTAAAGTTCACCCTCGTCACGCCGGTGGCCGACGTCACCCGCGTAATGGCCAAGGTGCGCCACCGCTACTTCCCCATCCTCGACGAGGAAGGCAAGTACTGCGGCATGGTCAGCCGCCGCAACATCATCGCACTGCGCAAGCGCCGCATCATCCTCGTGGACCACAACGAGGCCACGCAGGCCGTCGAGGGCTTCGATCAGGCCGAGATTCTCGAAATCATCGACCATCACCGCATCGGCAGCCTCGAGACCAGCGGCCCGGTCTACTTCCGCAACCAGCCTGTGGGCTGCACCGCCACCATCATCACCCAGATGTACGACGAGAACGGCGTCGAGATCCGGCCCCAGATCGCTGGTCTGCTGCTGGCGGCCATCCTCTCCGATACGCTGGTCTTCCGCAGCCCCACCTGCACTCCCGTCGATGTCTCCGCCGCCAACCGCCTCGCCAAGATCGCAGGCGTCGAGATCGATGCCTTTGCCTCTGAGATGTTCGAGGCGGGCGAGAAGCTGGACGGCAAGACCGCCGAGGAGGTCTTCCTGCAGGACTTCAAGGTGTTCATGTGCGGCGACGTCCGCTTCGGCGTGGCGCAGGGCAGCTATATGACCCGCAAGAACCTCAAAGCCGCCCAGCAGCTGCTCACCCCCTATCTGCCCGAGGCCTGCGGCAAGCAGAACGTGGAAGACCTCTATATGCTGCTGACCGACGTGCCCA
>ERZ773143.2438-NODE-2438-length-13470-cov-3.719642_pt1 | contig 13470 bp, 10 predicted proteins | sample MGYA00580852_ERZ773143 | MGnify/ENA primary metagenome ERZ773143 (study PRJEB29015, sample SAMEA2737853) | human gut metagenome | biome: human gut; feature: human-associated habitat; material: faeces | place: China | collected 2012 ... | reverse complement strand
CCACCATGTTGCTTTCGGGCATGATATTCCCCATTGAGAGTATGCCCGTTATCTTATCTGTTCGGGCAGATAGACTCGGCATCATTACATCTGATGGGATTTGCTCCTCCTATTTCGACATTTGTTTCGTTGCTGATTTGTATTTGGTATATCAGACGAACGAACTGTAAATTGGAGTATAAATTCCGATCGTTGTAAACGATAAAATCTATTTTAGATTTTCATTGGTTTGACTAAATCAGTTGAGAAATAAAATTTTAGTGAATTAATTGAGTGGTGGCAGTAACGATTTGGCAACCGTGCGAATTTCAGTGCTTTTGTGTTGCTATGCTGTCAAATAACTCTTCTAAATGCAAAGTTGGAACAAATGTTCAACTGCAATATCTCAATCGAAAAACTATATGCAGTCAATGTCAATTTGATAAGTATCATTAATCAGAATGTGGTTATAGTTTCGTGACACACATTGTTCTAAATTATACTCGTTTGTTTTTATTATCTCTCCCAAAATTACATCAGAAGACAATCGTTTTTCTATGATTTTTTCAAATCGCAGAATATCATCAAAATGGGTTTCTATATATTTGCTACTGAATATTAAGCAAACATATTTGATTTGCCGCAAATCTTCAAGAGAGAAATCTTTTTCCCAACCAAATGGAATATAGCATCCTTCGACAATTAGATTTTGGGAATTTTCAAGACAAGTTGTTATCATTTCCCGAACAATCGGCCATAAATATTCTGTCAGTTCCGCAGTGTTACTATCAGCGGAAAGTTTGCACTGCCCGCTTCTGATAAGACCCATTTTCAAATGGTCTATCGACAAATAGGGGTATTTATATCTTTCCAACAGCCTTTGTGCCAATAAGGTCTTCCCCGTATGGGTATCTCCTGCAATAAGAATAATCATAGATATGTTTTTTCTATAAAGTGAATGGGGATTTCTATCATAAACGTTCCAAAACCCATTCTGCGCGTTTTTGTGGAGTTAAAAATGGAACATCAACAGTGTTATAGCCAAATTTTTCATACTCTTTTTTCAATGCCCAAAATGTTCTTTCTGCTTCGTCTATATTCTGTTTTCGTTCCGAATCATTAACATAAATCTCTTTCCAAAAGGGAAATACGAACACTTTGATATTATAGCGGTATTTGTTTGCTGCATCTACCATTCCGCTTGTTATCGGAATTCCTATCAATCGTGCATAGCCTAATGTATCAATAATGCCCCTATCGAAAAAGCATGGCTTGTCCATGTGTATAAACTCTTCAAAATCAACGATGGAACGTAGCAGCATCAAATTGGAATATCTGACTGTATTATTCCATGGGACAGCATCACCATTTGTCCTAACCTGATTTTTGATAATATCTCTTGCTACTTCCCGTACCGTCATATATCCCATATTTTCCAATATATTCAGTACAGTTGATTTACCGCTACCCGGTCCACCTGTAAAAATATAATAATTTGCATTTCCTATAATTGCCATATATATTATTATTGTAATTTTTGGAATAAATGGTTGCTTTTCACATTGTAAAATTACACAAAAAGCCATATACAGGAGTAAAATCGTACATGCTTTATTATAGTTGTTCGCAAAATCTTCAGATTATATACTTCTGCCTTTTTCTATGGGTTTACTTATAGCGAAATTTTTCATACCGTTCCCTAAACTACTCCCCGATAGGTGTTCCGCCAATGTGTAACACAAGTTGTTTCGATATCGGCTTCCGCTTGACCTGTGCTGTTGTGTCCTTTACCATAAAACTCCGCTTGTATCAGTTCTTGATGGCGGTGGTTTACCTCCACACGGATTTTATCTACCGCAAGGTTGATTCTCTGCGCTTCGACGCTCTTACCCGAAGCACGGTTGTTTTTCACGTCCCACAACCGTGGGGAAACTTAAATTGTTTAATTTTGCCGTTCACTGTGATACGGCACATCAGAGGCAGATTGCCGTTGGGCTTTGTATTGGCTTTTTGTTGGCTCTGTCTTATTTAAAAAAAATAAAGTGTAATTATCTATTTATCATATAATTATATTCGATTTGCTCAAATTTATTTTTTCGCTATGTGTCTATTTTATATGAAGCATTTTGTATTTTTGTGAAAAATGAGTGGAAAGAGAAGTCTGTATGGAAATAGAACTTAGAAATGAACGTTTCTCGGACTATCCCGAAACAGAAAATGTAGTTCGGGAGGCTTTTTGGAATCGTTATTCTCCCGGGTGTTACGAACATTATTTGATTCATATCATGCGGTATAGTCGGGCGTTTGTACCGCAGTTGGATTTTGTTGCCGTATTCGATGATAAGATCGTTGGGAATATAGTCTTTTTGAAATCGGTCATTCAAGCCGATACCGGAAAAGAATACGAGGTTTTATCTTTGGGGCCTATTTCGGTGTTGCCGGAATATCAGAACATGGGTATCGGGAAAAGATTGATCGACCATACTCGAAATTTAGCCAAATGTATGGGCTTTCGTGCAATCTTATTATGCGGGGATCCCGACTACTATTTGCGAAGGGGATTTGTGCCTGCCGAGACCTTAGGAATACGGACAGCAGACGACATGTATGCCGATGCGTTGCATGTGTGCGAGTTATATGAAAACGCATTATCCGATGCAAGAGGACGTTATATTGAAAATCCTGTATATAATATAGATGAATCTCAGGCTATTGAGTTCGATAAAAAATTTGAACCGAAAGAACTTGTTGTCGGGATTCCTTCTCAGAAACGCTTTGACCGAATAGTAGCCATGCGAAGAAAGGCTTGATTGGGAATTATCGTAGTTTTGAAATAAATGATGACGGTGTTTGTTTTGTAATTTTTGCGGAATCGATAAAAAAATCTTAAATTTGTATTTTTAATAGAAATACCTTTGAAACAGTTGCTCTATAAAATAGCGAGATATTTTCTGCCTGTACTATTCATTTCGTACATAGGCTGTATTTCGCTGTTCACACACTCGCATGTAGTCAATGGAGTGACGATTGTCCATTCTCACCCGTATAAACCGGGAACGGAACACGAACATACAACGGCTGAGTTTCAGTTGATACACATGTTGTCCAGTATCGAGACGGAGAATCCGTCGATGTGGGCTTTTGTATCGGTGATTTTGTTTTCTTATTGCAGCCGGTTGTTTTTCCCGTCCAGATATTTCTGTCTCATTTCCGAGAAATGGGGCGCTCATGGTTTGCGAGCTCCGCCCGTTTCGGTTCTGTAATATGATATATTTAGGAGAAAAGAGTTGTTGTCCTTATCTTATTTCAAGGTAGGGACAACAGATTGTATTTTATTATTTAGAATCGAAAAATGAAGAATTATATATTATTATGGGTATGCCTGTGGTGTGCCGGGCAGTTATGTGCCGAAACTGCCGTATCGAAATCTTTGGACATCAATATTGTCGGTCATGTATTGGATAAGAACACACGAGAACATTTACCGTATATTTCAGTTGTTTTGAAAGGTACGACTATCGGTGTAATGACCGATGCATCGGGTCACTATTTTTTGAAAAATTTGCCGGAGGGAGATTTCTTTCTCGAAACCTCTTCCGTAGGATATAAGACAGAGCGTCGTAAGGTTTCGCTGAGGAGAGGGACGACTTTGGAAATCGATTTTGAAATCGAAGAGGATGCCGTTGTTTTAGACGGGGTTGTCGTTTCTGCCAATCGTAGTGAAACCACACGCCAATTAGCGCCGACTTTGGTCAATGTTTTGAATATAAAGACGTTTGAAAATACCAACTCCAACTCTTTGGCACAAGGCCTTAATTTTCAGCCGGGTGTCAGGGTCGAGAACGATTGTCAAAACTGCGGTTTTCAACAAGTCCGTATAAATGGGCTCGATGGTCCGTATACACAGATATTGATGGATTCTCGTCCCATATTCAGCGCATTGTCGGGTGTATATGGGTTGGAACAGATTCCGGCCAATATGATAGAGCGAGTGGAAGTGATGCGGGGAGGAGGCTCTGCATTATTCGGAGCTTCGGCAATAGCGGGGACAATCAATATTATTACGAAGGAACCGTTGCGTAATAGCGGTTCGATAGCGCACAGTATCACTTCTATTGGTGGAAGCGGCGACTTCGACAATAGCACTTCGCTGAATGCTTCGCTCGTAACCGACAATAATAAAGCCGGTATTTACATTTTCGGGCAGAATCGTCAGCGAAGCGGTTACGACCACGATAACGACGGGTTCACAGAGTTGCCCGAATTAAAGGCTCAGACATTGGGCTTTCGCTCTTATTTGAAAACCAGCAATTATTCCAAACTAACGTTTGAATATCATCATATCAGTGAATATCGACGAGGTGGCGATCGCCTGAACCGTCCGCCGCACGAAGCCGATATAGCGGAGCAGTTGAATCATTCTATCAACGGAGGAGGTTTGAATTATAGCCTGTTTACTCCCGATGAAAAACATCGGGTTAATGTATATGCTTCGGCTCAGCATATCGGCAGGGACAGTTATTACGGAACGGAACAAAATCTTAACGCATACGGCGAAACGGAGGACTTGACTGTCGTGGCAGGTACTCAATACATATACAGTTTCGATAAATGTTTGTTTATGCCTGCCGATTTAACAGCCGGTATCGAATATAATTATGATAATTTGCGAGATGAGATGAAAGGGTATAATCGCAAGACTCGTCAAGAGGTACATACCGAGAGTGCTTTTTTGCAAAACGAATGGAAGAACGATCGTTGGAGTATCCTTGTTGGAGGACGGTTGGATAAACATAATCTGATAGATCATGTCATTTTCAGTCCGAGAGCCAACTTGCGTTTCAATCCTGTTAGAGATGTGAATTTGCGTTTAAGTTATTCTTCCGGGTTTCGGGCTCCCCAAACGTATGATGAAGATTTGCATGTTGCTGCGGTAGGAGGAGAAGCTACGATGATAAGACAAGCTGAGAATTTGAGGGAAGAAAAATCCCACAGTGTAAGTCTTTCGGCCGATATGTATCGTCGTTTCGGGGCTTTTCAATGTAACCTGTTGTTGGAAGGTTTTTATACTCGATTGAATCATGTTTTTGTTCTTGAAGAGATAGGGAAAGACGAAGAACACAATGCGGTGATAAAAGAACGACGTAACGGACAGGGTGCGGAGGTTGCAGGGGTGACGGTCGAAGGCAAGGTAGCCTATCTTTCTTTGGTGCAGTTACAAGCAGGTGTGACTTGGCAGAAAAGTCATTATACAAGGCCTGAAAAATGGAGCAAAGATAGTTCTGTTCCGGCAGAAAAGCGAATATTCCGTACCCCCGATTGGTATGGTTATTTTACGGCCACATATTCTCCGGTAAAACCTCTGAACATAGCTCTTTCGGGAACTTATACCGGTTCTATGATCGTCCAGCACATGAAAGGTTACATACCGAAGGATATAGCTGTAACTACTCCCGACTTCTTTGATATGAACCTGAAAATATCTTATGATTTTTCGTTGTATAAATTTATCACTTTGCAACTGAATGCTGGCATTCAGAATATTTTTAACGCTTATCAAAGAGATTTCGATCAGGGAAAGGAAAGAGATTCGGGTTATATTTATGGCCCCTCTATGCCTCGTAGCTATTTTGCCGGAGCAAAGTTGATGTTCTGAAACAATTTCTAATGTTTATAAACACTTAAAAGCCACAGTTTTGCTGTGGCTTTTATTTTTTATACAAGAGACATGTTTTGTAGGTGTTTGATTATTAGCTATATGTGTTAATGTAAAATTATAATTTAACAGATTTTGTTTAATCTATGTAATTTCTGAGTGGTAAATTATCTTTGCATTCAGAATAATTAACATAAGAGGGACCGCAAAAAATCTTTTGAATTTTAATATTAAATGAAATCACGGAGTGAATAAGTGTAATCACATAAAAAGGGGAATATTGCTAATCTTTTTGGGGATATTGCTTGTGAGCTTGGTTCAAGCTCAAGAATCCAAGTCCCCTATATTTTCATTTTCTAAGAGTTACCCGGATTATGTCGTTTTTTTACCCGAGGGGAAAATAGATTCGGTTTTTTATCATGCGCATTCTTCTATTATACCGGTTATATTTAAAGTGAATAAATACGATTTGTTCCCTAATAAACAATTGGATAGTATCGTCGAAGTGTTGAGCCGAGTACAAAAAGACGCTTCGGTACGTATAGCCTATCTTTGGATCGGAGGAAGCGCTTCTCCCGAGGGGCCTTCTAAATGGAACCATAAGTTGGGGGAGTATCGTTCGCAAGCGTTGGCGAAATATTTATCGAAAGAGACAGGATTTCCGAAGGATTTGATGAGGGTGGAAAATCTGTGGGAAGATTGGTACTCTTTTGAAGTTGCATTGAAGAATGGGGCAAAGATTCCCAATAAAGAAAAGGTTCTCGATATTTTGGGGAAAGAGAAAGACAATGAACGGAGAAAGTCGCAGATTATCGCTCTTGACAAGGGTTATACATGGCATAGAATTATTCGCGATATATTCCCTCCGTTCCGCAATGCACGTATGGCTATCGTATGTCATGAACGGCCTGAACGTATTCCGGTAAATGTCGAGAGGTTATCTTTCGACTATTCGTTGCCTGTAAGGGAACCGGTATCTTCGTTTCCGATGAATACGACAGAAAATCGAAGAAGAGTGATTGCCGTTAAGACCAATTTGTTGTTTGTCGCTGCGCTGACCGCCAATCTCGGTTTTGAGGCCGAGCTGTGGCCTCACTGGTCGATAGACCTTCCGGTATGGTATTCGCCTTACGATATTACATCGACTCGTAAGTTGCGTTTGCTGGCGGTTCAACCCGAAGTACGGTGGTGGCCGGGAGCGGTTATGAATGGTCATTTTATAGGGTTGCATACTCATGTGGCGGGGTTCAATGTCGCCATAAACGATAAGGCGCGTTATCAAGATCCTAACCATGCGCTTTGGGGTATGGGGCTGAGCTATGGATATGCCTTTTCATGGGGAAAGGACAATCGGTGGGGAATAGAGTTTAACATAGGAGTCGGTTTTGCCGAGTACGATTATGATGCCTATCGTAATCGCAGAAATGGCGCTTTATTTAAATCCGGTTCCGATGTCTATTGGGGAGTTACGCGTGCAGGAGTAAATCTGTCGTATAAATGGTCTTTCGCTCGTAGGAATAAGAAAAACAGATAGGAATAGAGATGAAAGAGTACGGTTTTCATATCATAGCGTTTGTTTGCATTGTGTCGTTATTCGTAACGGCATGTGACAAAACGATCCATCAATATCCCGAGTCGGAGAAAACATGGGTAATGGTGGAACTGAATGCCGATCGTACACCTCCTGTGTATTATAAAGAATTGACGTATGATGCTGAGGGTGAATCTTCGATAAATGATTTAGAACCTGTCCTTTCGGGAAATTACACAGCCGATGAGCGATTGTGTTTGCGCTTTGTTGTCGAGCTGTATAAAATGCCGGGGGCGACGGACGATGTGAATAAAGGCAATCTGGTAGAACGCCGTGAAATATCGGTAGAAAGATTGACAGACGCTCCGCAAGATACATTGTATTTCTGTTTGGCAGATGGAATTTATAAAGTGTTGGCATGGGCCGATTATGTGCCGAAGGAAGAGCCTGCCGACTGGCATTTCAGTACCGATAAACTCGATGCCGTTAGGGCGAATGTATCTCATAAACCGTTGGATAATCATCATAAAAATTCGGCTGCCGGGAATTGTGATTTTATAGTCGATTCGAGCCGAGATGATAAAGCAGGTCCGGTTAGGTTGTCGGGAAATGAGGCTTCTGGGGCAGCTGTCGATGGTCGTATGGTTTCGGTATATATGGAGCGAGCCTCTGGCCGTTTTCGGTTATGGGCTACCGATTTACAAGAGTTTAGAAAGAAAAGGAGTGCTGTGGACGATTTGCATATTAAAATCATATACAAGCAATATGTCAGTGTCGGATATAATGTGGGAACAGAAATGCCCAATGCTTTTGTCGAGACTCGTACAATGGAAACCGCTCCCACGACACTGACCGATGATGGAACGCTTCTTTTGGCTTATGATTATGTGCTTGCTTCGGATCGTCGGGAAGACCACGTGCTGGTAGATGTCTTTGTATACGATGGAAATGGGAAAGAAATAAATCATTACCAGAATATCGACGTACCTCTTTATCGCAATAGAGAGACCGTTATTAAGGGGCCGTTTTTGACAAAGACCATAGGAAGCGGCGATATCGGTATTGACGATGATTTCGATAATGAACATGTTGTGGTGATACCCGATTGAGAATATATTTTTAACCATTTTATATTATTTCATCATGAAAAAGAGTTATTATTTTTTAGCGGGAATGGCTTTGTTGGGACTGATGACAGGCTGTTCCAATGAATTGGACGAACCCGGGGCGAACCCGAACGGCGACGCAGTGCGTATCATGTTCGAAGCTCCCGAAGCCTTGCAGGTGACACGTGCGGTGACCGGTACGAATAGTGCACAAGGAGGATTGACAAACGTAGATTGGAGTAAGTACGATCTTCGTTATCAGGTGGCTGTTTATTCCGAAGATGGTGCGACATTGCTCGTTGCACCTCAGACTCAGGTAGTTGATACCTATGGACCTGTTTCCTTCGAATTTCGTCTTACGCCGAACAATACCTACAAATTTGTAGCGTGGGCCGATTTTGTAAAACAAGGAGAAACGTCCGATTTGCATTATAACACGTCCGATTTTACCGACATTTCGATAAAAGATGGGCTTGATGCTCAATTGAACGACGAGAGTAGAGATGCCTATTTCTTTATGAAAAATATCTCGGTGACACAAACGTTCGGTGAAGCCATGACTTTGAAACGCCCGTTTGCAAAACTTCGTGTGATTACCACCGATTGGGCCTCCGAAGGCATGGAGATGCCCGATAATTTCAAGGTCGCTTATCACGATTGTGTACGTTTCTCTGCTTTAAATGCTGTTACCGGCGAGGCTGTCGGTAGCGCCGATGCCGAAAGTTCGAAGGTTTATACCGCATCGATTATGCAAGATGAAACAGGTGATAAATTTTATGAAGGGGGATATGATGCTACTGCGAATAATCGTACGTTGGTAGTCGACTATCTCATTACTGGCGACGAGCAACGTGCCATACATTTCAGTTTGGAGATGTTGAAAGGAACAGCCTCGGTCGTTACAAAAGATTTTACAACCAATATACCCGTACAAAGGAATTATCTCACTACGATTTTGGGAAATCTGTTGACTGTGGGCGGAACGATAGATGTAGATATCCAAGAAGGTTTCAAGAACGAATGGATCGAGGGCGAAGAATGGTGGAACCCGGAGGAAATCACACCTTCTCAACCGGCTTACGATGAACAGACCAATACCTATTCGGTCTATACGAGAGAAGAGTTTGCTTGGCTGCCTACTCATATCGACGATATGCTTGCGGCTACCCCCGGTTTTACTTTGCGTATCTGCAACGATATAGATATGAGCGGTGTCGAGTGGAGCCCGATTTATCCCGGTTCCAGCGGTAGGACATATACGGTCGACGGACAAGGTCACACGTTGCGCAATTTTTCCATGAGCGGGAAGTTCGGGGCGGTCTATGAGTATAAGCTGGGTTCATTTGTTTTGGGTAGATATAATGCATATACCGGCGTATGGGGTAAATTCGACGGAATCATGAAGAACCTTACTTTCGAAAATATAACGATCAATGGTCTTGCCTATGCGGAGTTCCCGGTAAAAGATGTAGACGGAGAACCCGTCGATCACAGCAAAGAGTTCTCTTATTTTGCAGGGTGTATCGGTTATACCGGAGGTAATCAGTGGAGTATGAACAGCAAGTTCGAGAATGTACACGTCAGACACATACAGATTAAGTCGTCTGCTACTCCTTCTCAAAATCTCGGAGGTCTGGTCGGTTGGATTGGTTCAGGCGGAGGAAGTGCCGGGAATAGAGTCGCCGCTTTAAAAAACTGTTCTGCGACAGATGTACATCTCACGGGATATCAGGCCGGCGGTCTTGTCGGACAAGTGTTAGGCGATCGAGGCGTATCGTTTGACGATTGTCAGACGGAAAATGTCTATATACGTTATTCGAGTATTTCGTCATCATCAGGTTTTATAGGGAATATTGGCGACGGTGGAATTAACATCAGTTGGTCGGCAGCCATAGAAATCAATAATTGCAACCCGGCTCAAAACGTTTATTACATCAATGACAGAACCGGAGAGCCCAATACTACTTATAAACCTCAGAGTCCTTTCTACGGGCATAAAAACAGTGTCGATGTGGTAACGATTACTCCGGAGGAAACGACAGAACCGTAACGATCATCGGGAACAATTTTGTAACAGAATATTATTGTTTGGTAGAATCCAATATAGAAAATGGGGCTGTGTCAAGACATCGACACAGCCCCATTAAAAAAATGACAGTTTCTGACCACGCATACAGAAGTACTCTAAGCAAAAGGGTTAGAAGCTATTTGAATTGATATCTTTAATTTTCTCCTCCCCTGCGCAGTCATTCCCCGTAATGCTGAGGCGCGGCAGGGGAAATTCTGAAATAGGAATACCGCTTGCCTCTCTCAGAATCGCCCTTTATTGGGCTTTCCTCTCTCAGAATCGCCCTTTATTGGGCTTTCCTCTCTGTATTGTCGCCATACTTCCTCTTCCTTTACTCGCAAAATGCGAATAGGTTTGGTTTTATTATTTGGTCATTAGTTTTAAAACGATATAGCCCCCGAATATTTGCAGAAGCATGCCGGGAATGCCTATTCGAAAATCTTGTATGGCGGTGAAAAAATTACCTGCAATAGCCCATTCTACAAGGCTCCCTGCTACTTGATAGGAGAGTACGACTCCTGTTAAGATGAGTAGAGAGACTTTCCCGAATCGATATGCGGCATATCCGGCGGCTGCGGCCAATAATATCGATTTGGAGAGAATCGCGGGTAGGACTTCGGGTAAAGGCATCCCGAACAGCATGGAGTTTATGAGGGGCGAGAGTACTGCCGTGAGCAACCCCACGCGCCACCCGTATTTATAGGCTCCGATAAGCGTGAAGAAATAGATGGGCAATAGCATGGGGCCACCCAGATGAATCGTATGACACAATTGGGGAAGAAGAATATTCCCCGCTATGAACAGGGCGGAAAAACCGTAGGTTCTCGCATTGTTATACTCTAAGGAATAGAGTTTTGCCGTGGTCGTTTGCATAGTCGTTTATTATTTATTGTTGTTAATCCAGTTTTACCAGTTCGTATTTTTGACTGCCCAAACCTATTTGTTCACCGTATTCCAACGTATGCATGCCGTGACGGGAATCGATACGTTCGATGAGGTGGATTTTTCCGTGGTCTTCCGATGCTCTCACCAAATCGGTACAGGCCTTGTCGAGAGCGACCGGGTCGAGTGATGCGAGGATACCTATGTCACCCATTTTCGGATCTTCGGGGGAGGCATCGCAGTCGCAATCCACAGATAGGTTATTGGCTACACTTATATAAATGATTTTCTCACCGCAATGTTCAGCCACCGATTTGGCGGCTTCGGCCATCGACTCCAAGAAATCGTTTTGTGCAGGCAGGTTTTCCCACGGGTTCCCTTTGGTTTTCCCGGCAGAATGTATCCATGCTTTTCCGGTAGATGAAGCGATGCCGATGGACATGTTTTTTATTGCTCCGCCGAATCCTCCCATAGCATGGCCTTTGAAATGAGAGAGGATTATGGTAAAGTCGTAGTTCGGGTAATGGGCTCCCACATAATTCTCTTTAAGGTGCTTACCGCCGTGTACGGGTAGGGCTGTTTCTCCTTCCGAATCCATGATGTCGACAGGGGCGATAGCCGTGAAACCGTGGTCGGCGGCAGCTTTCAGATGGCTTTCTGTGTCGGCTCTTCCACCCCCGTAGGCCGTGTTGCATTCGACGATCGTTCCGTTTACCTTCTGTACGAGGTCTTTGATAAGAGCCGGTTGTAAGAAGTTATGACCACCCGGTTCTCCGGTAGATAGTTTTACTGCGACTTTTCCGGTCGCTTTGCGGTTCAACGCTTCGTATATTTTCACCAAGTTTTCGGAAGAAATCTCTTTGAACATGTATACTTTGGGCTTTTCATTGTCCTTCTTGGAAAGTTGAGTTTCCGAATTTTGTGCGCGGGTGTTACAGCTTATCCCTATAAGGGCGGATAAGAAAGCGCATAGGGCGATATTGATGTACTTTTTCATATATGTGTGTGAATGAAAGAAATTAAAATTTTATACAAGAAAATATATATTACTGGAATTGCGGGTTTACTTGGGAGTAACTTGGCTTATTTATTAAAAGATAAATATGAAATTTTACTAAATCAAGCTATCAAGGCAAAAGCTGATGAAGAAAGCATTGAGATAATCAAAAATTACAAGAAAAAAATTCTTGAAGCATTAAACGTATACTATAGTGCTGATTTATCAGAAAGTAGTACCATAATTAGAAATTTAATTGAAGATATTGGTGATGACCCATTTGCTGTAAATACTTTACAAGAAAGTGCTGCTTTTGGGGGAAGTGGAGATAAAGAAATACAGTTTTTTAGATGTAGAACGGGAAATCCTTCAAGTTCCTTCACTTCTAAGGAAATGCTACATCTTCCTAAAGAAATGAGAGCAAAATCAGGAAATTACAGATTTAGTATTCCAGGTAATCCAAGCTTGTATTTATCAAATTCTTCGTATGGATGCTGGATTGAAACAGGTTTTCCATCTGAAATAAATTTCAATGTTTCACCTGTTATCTTGGATGGAACACAAAAAATATTTAATTTGGCTGTTTCATCAAGAGATTTCTTTATAACACATGATCTTGACCTTGATGAAATTCATTGTTGGTTGAAATTATATATGCTTTCAATCGCCACGTCATTTAGAATTAATGAAAAAGAAAGAACATTTAAATCTGAATATATAATTTCACAAGCAATAATGATGGCATGTAAAAAAATCGAATACGATGGAATAGCATATTACTCTAAACGAGTATCAGATGAAATATTTTCATTATGTGCTATTAATCTTGTATTGTTCGTTAATTATGATGGGAAATATTCTAAAATTGCAAAACATATGAAACTAGATGATCCTTTTAATTATGCATTATATAAGCAATTATTTCCCTCATTGCATTACAAAAATTACAATTTAAGATCTGTGCAAACAGGGTTAGTTACTAATATTGGTAGTTTTGATAGGCAATATCCCTATCGTGAAACTGAATTTTTTGAGTTTGACAAATTTCTCTTCACTACATGGCGAGATAAACCCAAAAAAGGAAAAGATCAAATTCCTTGGGGTGTGGATCTTTAATTAATACAATATGTTTTTCTCAAACATCAGCATTGCCATTTAGTCCGATTGCATCGAGCAATGCCCTGTTCCTCATCCAAGATTCGTCACAGTGTCACTCTCTTACGAGAGAATTTAAAATCGAATCTTATTTCA
>ERZ773143.2433-NODE-2433-length-13494-cov-6.445197_pt1 | contig 13494 bp, 5 predicted proteins | sample MGYA00580852_ERZ773143 | MGnify/ENA primary metagenome ERZ773143 (study PRJEB29015, sample SAMEA2737853) | human gut metagenome | biome: human gut; feature: human-associated habitat; material: faeces | place: China | collected 2012 ... | reverse complement strand
GTGGTACCAGCCGCAACACAGGAAGCGACAAGCAGACCTATTACAAGCTGACACTTTCCGGCGGCGACCCGGACAGTGTGCGTGAAATGGCACAGACGCTTTATGAGGGCCGCTGTGTAGATGGTGACATCGCATTGTGCGAAGCTGCGCTTTCTACACAGTGCTTCCTGAAACTTGTTGAACTTGGTGTGCCGTTTCCTCGGAATCGGTATGGCGAATATATCGGCTATAAAACGGACCATGATCCACGCCGCCGTGCTACCAGTGTTGGACCGTACACCAGCAAACAGATGACCGAATGTCTGGAACGTGCCGTACAAAATGATGGTGTACCTGTACTGGACAAAATGCAGGTCATTCGTGTGCTGAGTGAGAATGATACTGTTTGCGGACTGCTTTGCCTGAATGCTGCGGCGCAGGATGATGCTGAACGCTTTGTGCTGATCCGCTGTAAAAATGTGATCTACGCGACCGGTGGCCCAGCAGGAATGTATGCAGACAGTGTATATCCGTTCAGCCAATACGGTGCAACAGGATTGGCATTAGAGGCGGGGGCAAAAGGAAAAAATCTGACAGAATCGGTCAATGACGTTTTGCGAGCCGGATTGACAAAATATCTGTAAAAATACGAGAAAAATTGAAAAGGCAACCTACCACTGGCGTATGGTGCGAAAATGAAATAAAAATTTTTTTAATTTTAGGTGCGTAGTTTTGCTTTTTTCTGTACCTATATAAGTGAATACCTGTTTTAAGGCTTTTTTGAAAGGGGTGTTTTTGATGATGGATACCGGGCAGCGTGTGAAGCTTGTCAAAAGCCGAGCGTGGCAAATACGCCGCCGACAGGAAAAGCACATCACCGAGCGATTGTCGCTTGTGTCTGTTGCGCTTTGCTGTTGCCTTATTTATGCGATGGGACATTTCCCCGACCGGTCGCCGGGTGCGGTGCAGGGCTTAAACGGCGCAACGATGCTGCTGGAAAACGTAGGCAGCTATGTGTTGGTTGGCGTTATCTGCTTTATTGCGGCGGTGGTCGTTACCGTGTTTTGCACACGATTGAGAAAGAAAAACAATAAACAGGAGGAACAAACCAAGGAGGATGAGGAAACATGAAGAAAAGATTTATAGCGGCGCTGCTGTGCCTGTGCATGACGCTCACGCTGCTGCCAACTACGGCGTTTGCAGCGCTGAGCGATTCGCTGGGCAACACACCCAAGGAAAATCAGGCGATTTTGGAGCAGCTCTCCGCCTTGACCGGCGGCAGCAGCGACCAGGTGCTTTCCATGCTGAACGCTTTGGGGCTGCTGGATGAAGACGGCAATTTCAAGGTGGATCAAACCATCACGCTGGACGGCCAGGTGTTGACACTGGCGGCTGTCATGGAGCTGCTGGAAAATCCCGCCACGGATCTCACCCGCATAGCCGACGTGGATGGGACTCCGGTGGCGCTGGGCGATTTGAAGACCATGATCCAAATCGAACAGGAGCTGCAGCGGATCAAGGACACCTATTTCTCCGGCAGGGAGTTTACCGGGGAAGCTCTGGAGAATCTCAACAGCCTGATGGAGCAGCTGGAGCTGCAGGGCATCAGCTTGCGGTATTCCGCCTCTGCCACAAAGCCTGAGGGCGTTGAGACGGTGGATATGAGCGGCATGATGAGCCAAACGCTGGGGAATCTCGCAAACAACACCTGGAACTCCGGGCCTTTTACTGTATACAGAGGAAAACCGGCCGGCTTTTCCTACCGCATTCAAAAAGGCCAGCTCAGCGATTATATCACCAATGTGGAGGTCTCGATAGGCGCGGTGAGTGGGGTCGAGCAAAGCGACGGGTCCTACAAGCTGACCTATGACGTAGGCTCAACTTTCAGTTTAGGTGGTTGTAAAATCACTGTCAAGGTTCAAACCAAAGGAGGGAACCCAGCCTGGCTCGAGAATTCTTATTCCTATGGCGACCTGCTGGGGATGATTGAATTTTACGATGCGGAAAATCTGGTGTTCTATGACGGTGACAGTTATGCCGACCACTGTCAGCTCAAGCTAATAAAGACGGTTGGCGTCCCCACAATACAAACATCAATGACCGCGCCGCCCTATGCGAAAAGATACGAAAATACAGACGTAATATATCAGGATATGTTCATTCCTTTGCTGGCAGATAAATACACTGTCGCCAATGGTGCCGAAAATCCGGACTTCGTTGCGCTAAGCGATACCATCAGAATTTTGGAGGGCGCCCGCAATTCGGTGCTTCCCAGCGGCTCCTCCCCATTTTATCAGCCATACCAAATCGACGCCAGCATCAAGTTTGACTGGAGCAAAAGCGTAGATGCCTATACTGGCCCTGCGCCGTATGGCTATAATAGTACCACACAACACTATGCCCCGTTCTATCTGACGGAGTACAAGTTCAATGGAACATCTCTGAATCTCAGCCGCGACAGAACGAAAGCGCTGGACTGTACGATTAACAAGGGCAGTACGGTCAGCATCTCCCTGCAGTCTACTACGCAAAACAGAGGGGCACAGCAGTACTATCTGCCCTTCGAACTGTATCTGAAGAATGTAAATGGCGATACCCAATATTCCTCCGCCACCGTCAATACCAGCAACGTCACCGCCAGCCTGGTGGACACGGACGCCCCCACCATTCAAAGCGTCACGGCCCCGGCGGGAACCTATGCCAGCGGACAGCACGTGCCCATCACAGTTACCTTTAGCGAGTTCGTGGATCTTAGCAACGCCAGCGTGACCATCAACGGCAAAGAGTATAGCGCCGCTGAACTTTCCATGAACAACTACGGTGTCACGGCAATGCTCTGGTACCCAGTGCAGGATACAGATGCCACCACGGTCACCGTCAATGGTATGACCGGCGTGAAGGATGTTTTCGATCATACGCTGGATACCACACACTATCTAAGCGAGCCGATTACCGGCGTTGCGCTGGAGAGCGTCTTGATGCGCAACGCCCCCACCGCACTGACCGCCGACTACGACAACGGCAATGCATCGTTCACGATGAACGCCAACATGGCGCAGGCCTACAAGGCCGTATACAGCGATTATCACACCCCGGAAGGCACAGAGCCGAAGGAAGCCCCGTTCCGCCTCGAGCTGAGGGACAACTCCACGGATGAAGCAATCCATCTGCAGGTCTATCTGGACACAGAGAAGGAAGCCTTCACCATTAGCGACTATGCAATCGCACCCGCAGCTTACACCCGCACCTATACGGTGACGCTGCAGGCCAACGAGGGCACGAAAGACTCTCCTAACTGGGTGAATGTTCTTCCCCTGACCCGGCAGTTCACGGTGGCAAAGAAAGTTTCCGCGCACACGGTGACCATAGTCCCGGAAGCGAATGACGCCGACTATACGATTTCCCTCGCCGAAGCCGCCCGCCCCACGCTTCAGGCCAAGGTTTTGGGGAAAAACGGTGAGCAGGCCAGCTACATCACCGGTAAATGGAGCAGCAATGACCTGGACATTGCCACCATCAACGAGGATACCGGCCTTGTTGCCACCACAGGAACCAAGGTTGGAACCGTCACCTTTACCTTTACGGCGGACAACGGGACTGAGGACCCTGCCGATGATGTGACGGGCCAGTCACAGCCCTATACCGTGACGGCAGGCGATTCCCTGGCACTGGTGATTCCCGGCGGCTCGTCCATCGTGACGCGGGTAAATCAGCCCGCCACCGTGCTGTGGAGCTCCAATGCCGCGCTGATGGCACCGAACAAAGAGTTCGATTACAGGATCGACCTGTATGAGGGCAACTACGAGAATGAGGCGGCGCTGAGCGGCCTCAAGCCCGTTGCGACTTATACCGCCGGCAAGGATGAAAACAGCGTGCGGATCGAGGAGAATGTGCTCTCCAAGCTCTCCAACGGCAATATCCCTGCCTACACGGTATTGGTCTCCATGCCGCACCCCAACGCCGGGGGTGAGGACGTCCGCCTGTCGGCACTTGCCTGGATCATCGTGCAGGCACCACCTGCCACGGCCAAGCTGACACCGCCCCAGAGCATTTACCTCAAGGATACTGACGGCGCCGTCAATATCGACTGGTCGGTGGAAAACACCACTGACGGCGCCTCTCAACCGTCCATGCTGACCATTACCCGGGTCACAGAGGACAACAACACCCAAGAGGTGGCCAGTGAGCGCCTATCCGGTACCTCCGGAAGCTACTCCCTGCCATTACAGAGTGTGAAAGCCGGCAATCTAAAGGACACCTATCAAGTGGTTTTGAGCGTGGAGAATCCTGGTGAGGAATCTCCCAGCACCGACTCCTTCCCCCTGTATGTCTACGATGCCGACGCACTGAAGGTGCAGAACGACAAAGGAGACACGATTTCTGCGCTGACCATGGACAATACCTCCAAGGTCAGCGGCACCCTGCCCACCGATACAGCTAAAATTTTGCAGCTGCGCCAAGAGCTGGGGCTGATCGAGTACATCGGCATCAACTATGACGAGTACGGATGGAACTCCTTTAAAGACGGCATCCAGTGGCTCTCCAGCAACAACAATGCCATTTCCGTCAACTACAAGCAGGGCGGACTGTATGAGGACATCAGAAACTTCTCCTTTGATTCCTACCTTCCCGAAACCAAAATGGCGCTGTCCGGCTTGGCCAACGGCACCGCAACCGTCACGGCTACCCATGCCGCCACGGGCATGAGCGCCGCCGTACAGGTGACAGCGAAAACGCTGCAAAATAAGTTCTATCTCTTCCAGCTGACGCCTGCAGCGGAAACTACGCTGCAATACACCGACGGCAAAGGTGTGCCCAAAACGGTCACGACCAACAGTGAAGGCGTGCTGGCGCTTTACGAACCCAACGGAATCGCCAGTGAGGTGTCTCTGCGGTCCGGCTCCGGCGCGGATATTTATCTGGGCACCATCTATAAAGAAAATCTGCGTTCCGGCGAGCGGGATGCCACAAAACTGCAGCTTTATTCCTTGAATACCTTCAGCCTTCGGCGAGTCGCCCGGGCATCTGTGACGCTCATCACGCCGGGCGGCGATCCGCTGGCGAACAAGACGGTGACCGTTCGCGGCGGCGTTTATAAAAACGGAGGCTACTGCCAGACAGCTCTGCTGGGCTCCAGGGCAGGAGCACTTGTCAGCGGCATCACCGGCGACACCTATACCACGGATGCGGCGGGAAATATAACCGTCTATCTGGATTCCACCCAGTTCTGGTCGGCCGAAAAGGGCGAGAGCAACACCACGGCGCTTTCCGCTCTGGATCAGCTGGAGTACATTCTGGAGATCAGCGCAATTGACGGCGACAAGTACTATCCGCTGCTGCTGACCGTCAACGGCAAGCTGGGCGTGGACGATGTAATGCGCACCGCAGAGGGCGTTGTCTCTCTGGAAAGCGTGCCGCCGGGGGAGGAAAACAAGCCCTTCATTGTGGCGCAAAGCGTTGATTACGGTCTTGCCAACGGTCAGAAGGTGGATGTCCGCAGCTCGACCGGGAAGATTGGCCCTAACAGCAGCTTTAAAACAGCAACCCTGCACACCACCATGTTCCTCTGGGGCGAGAAGATTGCCGACGCGCGGAATTACAGTCTCAAGCTGGCGGACGAATATGGCGTTCTTCCTGCCGCCCAGAGCAGCAGTACCAAGCAGTATCCCTTCTCATCCATCCCTGTAGCGGAAAACGATCTGACCCTCACCGAGGCCACCATGACCACCTCTGGATGGATCGCCGACGGCAAGGATGTGGGTATGAAAACGCAGCTGAGCCTGAACGGCAGCCTGCTGCAGGAGAAAATAATGCCCTTCCGGGTCGTTGATCTGACCCGAGTGCCCAAGGTGACAGAGGATGACCGCGTCACCGGTATTCTGGCGACGATGGGAGCCTCCAGTGCAGTGAAGGGAGTCGACTTTGGCGGAGTGGGCGACAGTAACATTCTCAAGGTGCTGACCGGACGGCTGGATGATCTGAGCGGTCCGGTGGACACTTCCGTGTTCAAAATGATCATCACCCCCAGCGAAGATCCCTCCGTGTTCCGTGCCATGATTTGGGCCGGGTACAACACGCTGGAGATGGAGGACATGGACTATTCCGAGGACGGCGTGGCGTTGGGTGCGAATGTGCTGACGCAGAACCTGGAGGTGGGCGTGCCCAGTACCGGGGACCTGAGCCAGATGGCCCAGGGAACCTATGATCCCAAGGGGGACTACAAAACCAACTCCTTGGCCGACAATGTCACCAGCACGGATCTCAACTTGCAGTTGGAGGGCTTTTACGAAGCGGAGATCCGCTATAACGCCGAAAAAAAGGAGTGGGAGGTTTTCACCGTAGGCGGTGGCTTTACCTCCGGCGTTGGCGTGGGCTTCTCCTTCAGCGTGAACGCCATGGCTGGCCCCGTGCCGTTGACAGCAACCTTTGAGCTGGGCGGTGCCATTCAGCTGGATTTCCGTACCGCAGTGCGCTACGGCCAGCAGGGACAGGGCACAGAGCTTGCCTGGAGCGATCCCACGGCCACGGCAGTGAATGACTTTTTGACCACGCTGCGTATCAACGCCTATGTCCACGCGTTTGGCGGCATTGGCTTTGACTATTCGATCGTGGCGCTGAAGATCGGCCTATTCGGCAATTTGGATGTGGACAGTCAGAATAAGTTCCTTTCCCGCACCTATCTTGCCGACGAGACAAAGCGCCAGATCAACGGTCAGGCCCTGGGGATCCAAAGCGAAGTGGGAATCAAATTTGTGGCCACCTTCCTGTTTATCTCCTACGAGGCGGTGATCGCCTCCGGAACCTTTGGAGCCACCAAGACTTTTAATAACTGGAAAACAATCGACGACTACTGGAATAGCGCCACCAGTGGGCTGAGCCTTGCCTCGCTGCGGATGGCGGCGGCCCAGAGCGGAATGCAGGTGGCTTCTGCCAGTGCGACGCTCCAAAGCCGGGACTATCTGGAGCAATATGCCCGTACTTGGGGCCAGCCCCAGCGGCGGATGATGCTGTTCTCTCTGAACTCCACCAATGGGCTGCAAAACATCCAGTCCAATGCCAACCCCACATCCTATCCACAGCTCAGCGATGACGGGAAGGTATTGGCCTACATCAACGACGGCAACATCGGCAATATTTACGCCAGCCGGGCACATTTCTCCACCCTTAATGGCGGCGTCTATTCTGCCTCCAGCCAAATTGCCGATCCCACAGGGTTCCCCGGCTACGGCGACACGAGCGTTTCTCTGTCCGGCACTGACAGCTTCGCGGCGGCGGCTTGGGTTCGCATGGGCACCGACCTGCCGGGTAAAAATGCCGGTGATCCCGTGACATTGGAAGAGCAAAACCTGCTGATGAACAGCACGGAGATCGTAGCGTCCGTCTATAACGGCAAAACCTGGACTTCCACCCGTCTAACCAACGACGGCACGCCGGATCTGGCCCCAGCCACGGCAGTGGGCGGCAACGACAAGGCCATCGTGTTCTGGCGCAGCGTCTACACCCCCGATCCCGGTACGCAGGGCAGCAACAACCTGCTGAACTTCACTACCAGAGATTGTATCATGTACCGTTGCTATAACAGCGGCACCTGGAGCGAGGCCAAAATGCTTTATAACGGTGCTACTGGCAGCGTGAAGGCGTTGCAGGCGGCCATGCTGCCCGACGGAACCGCTATGGCGGTTTACTCGCTGGACCGCAGCGGAACCGGAGATATCTCCGCCTACGAGATCGCCTATTGTACCGTGGCTGCTAACGGAACTCCCGGTACAGCCATGCTGGCAACCCGTGACAGCAATCTTGACGAAAACCCCCAGGTCGTTGCAGCCAACTTCGGCGGCGGGGACGACCGATTTGTCATCGGTTGGCATAGTGTCCGAGACGGCAGCAGCGATATCCAGCTGTTGGCTGTGGACGGCGGAAGCACCATGTCCAACAGCTTCCCCGGCTCTCTGTCTGCCCTGACCAGCAGCGGCAACGCCGTCGTGGGCGGAGACTTCCGCTTCGCTTCCCTCAGTGGGGATCATCGCAGCCTCAATGATCTTACCATCGTCTGGAATGAGACTGTCAATGACGCCAACGGCGCGGTAGATCACGGCATTTTGAAGGCGGCCAAGCTGCGCTATGCCGCAAATACCTACACGCTCTCCGCACCATTGGAACTGGCAGAGCTGCCGGATCGCACGCTGGCTGACCACTTTGATGCCTATGTCAGCGGCAGCAATCAGGTGCAGGCTGCCATTCAGGCCACCCGGTATGACGATGAAAAGCCGGAGGTAATCGGCGGCGTGACCGTTCCGGGTGAGGAAACGATCCTCTATACCGCTACCTCTAATTTTATCACCGATGCGGTGGCAGTGGAACAGATCGGTGTGGATTATGCAACGCTGGCGCTGAACAGCCTGACACCCATTCGCTTTACCATCCGCAACACCGGGCTGAACGATGTGACAGGCCTAACGGTCCGCCTTGGCAGCGGGGAAACCGCCACCCTTACGGAAACACTGCTGCCCAATGAAAGCACCACCCTTACCGTCTGGCACCATGTGGAGGACCACGTGACCGACCCGCGCTATACCATCACCGCCGCCGGCGGCATCAACGAAAACGGCACAGTGTATCTGGATTATCCCGACATTGGCATCTCGCAAATGGAAGTGATTGCGGAGAGCGCCGGCAAGCGCACGGTGCGCATGACCCTCTATAATTCCTCTGCCGCCACGCTGGCCGGCGGAAAGAACCGCGAGGTGAAGCTTGCGTTCTATGCGGATGATCTGCATACCAAACCTGCAGAGGTAGCCTGCACCACAAACGGCGTATCGGTTAGCGGTAATGAAATCACCGTTTCCGGAGACAGCGCCCTCGCCCGCATCGATCAGGGAACCTTTACACTGGACCTGACCTATGATCTGGGCGAGTATATGACATCCATTGGCAAAACCGAGATCCCCAATGTGGGTACCTATCTGTACGCCGAGGCGTGGGCGGAAGGTCAGATCGGTGGAACGGGAAGCAATCAGCGCCTGCCGGAGTATGACGGCAGTGACAGCGAGGCCAGCGTCCATATGACCGGCGCACTGGCCCGCACCGGAGAGCAGCTGACGATGGATGTGACACAGGGGAACGACGGCAACGGTCACAGCACCGCCGCCATTACCCTGCGCAACAACTGCCTGCAGTCTCAGACTAGCGCAGAGCTGGTGGCCACGCTGCTGGATGCTGCCGGGACCGTTCTGGAAACGAAAAAGACCAGTATTGGCGGTGCCATCTCCGGGGAAACCTTCCAGGCGGAAACCGTCACCTTCTCCCGGCTTGGCACCCGCGTAGTGGTGCGAGCCGCAGTGCCCGGTAATGACCTTCTGACCTTTGAAGGTCTGGCAGTGGGGCTCGGCGATTTTACCGCCAACGGAACGAACTATACCTATACGCTGCAAAATGATAGCGGAGCAACATCTACGCTAGTCACAGCGGTGTCTGGAAACGGCGAGCCCGTGAGCATCAACGGACAGGCTCTGTCCACCGGCGGCAGCGCAACCGTTGCCATCCCCAACAGCGGCACAACCGACATTGTCGTGGAGATCGGCACTAAAACCTACACGCTGACGATTCTGCGCAATAGCGGCACAGGCGGCAATGAAGGCGGTGGCGGCAGCGGCTACAGCTACTACACCATCAAAGCAACTGCCGGGGCTGGCGGCTCCATTTCTCCCTCCGGCAATGTCAGCGTCCGCGAGGGCCGGGATCAGACCTTCACCATCACCCCGGATAAGGGCTACGCCGTCTCCAACGTCAAGATCGACGGCAAGAGCATCGGCGCGGTGAAGTCCTACACCTTTGAGAATGTCAGCAGAACCCATACCATCGAGGTCATCTTTATGAAAGCCAACGGCAACCCCCAGACCGGCGTGTTTGTGGATGTAGCCACCGGCAGCTATTATGAGGACGCTGTGGATTGGGCAGTGGGGAACGGTATTACGCAGGGAACCGATGCTACCCACTTCTCCCCGGACGGCATCTGCACCCGTGCGCAGGCCGTGACCTTCCTGTGGCGTGCCGCTGGCAGTCCCAAGCCCGAAACCCGCACCATGCCCTTTACCGATGTTCCCGCAGGCAGCTACTACTACGACGCTGTGCTGTGGGCGGTGGAGAATGACATCACCAAGGGCACCAGCGACACCACGTTCAGCCCCAACATGACCTGCACCCGCGCCCAGATCGTCGCGTTCCTGTGGCGTTCCGAGAAGTCCCCGGCAGCGGGTACGGCCAATCCCTTTGCCGATGTGAAGTCCACCGCCTACTATGCTGATGCGGTTCTGTGGGCGGTCAAGGAGAACATCACCAGGGGAACCACCAACACCACATTCAGCCCCGACGCGGATTGCACCAGAGCGCAGATCGTGACCTTCCTCTGGCGCTGCAAGAAGTGAACGGCTGACATACGGCTAAACATCAAAGCCGCTGGCATGACCCCATAAGCGAACATCGGACAGCGCAGCGGACGGGCATCTCGCCCTGAAGCTGCGCTGTTCTCTTTTCGCTGCGAGAAACAAATCAATGACATTTTGAGCTGCGCCGCTATCCCAGTGCGGCAAGGAGACAGCATTATGAAAAGAATCACAAGAATCATTCGTCCGATCATCTGCATGGCCGTCCTTCTCTTTGCTATGACCACGGCAGTCATGGGCTGCTATCAGAAAGAGACGGGGTCTATCGACATTCCCGGCAGAACGCCTTCCGGCACATCTGCGCCTCAGCCATCAGCGACTCCCGCAGGCGAAGTTATCCCCTCGGTGGACAGGCAGGCAGAGTTGGCGGAAGCCAGAGCGAAGAATCCCGACACCGCGGCATGGCTGTATATTCCCGGCGCGGAGGTGGACGACCCCGTGATGCAGGCGGAGGACAACGGCTATTACCTGAAGCTGGATGAAAACGGTGAGTATGCCATGTGGGGCTGCTATTATGCCCATTGTGAAAACGAAATCGGCGGCAGGGATAAGCTGGACAAAAACACCACTGTTTTCGATCACTCCGCCAGCAACTGCGACCCGGACGGTGTGCGGTTCACCAAGCTCTACCGTTATATGGACGCAGACTTTGTAAAGGAGTATCCGTATATCTATCTCTCTGTGGATGGCGAGGATATGATTTTCCAGATCACCGCTCTATTCGTCACGGATATTGGTTTTGACTATATTGCACCTGATCCCACGGGAGATGACCTGACCAGCTTCTTTGAGACGGTTGCGCGGAAAAACTGGCTGGATTTTGACGGTGTGACCTTCTCCGAGGAAGATTCCGTCCTGACCCTCTCCACCTGCTGCCGGAAGTATGACAAGGCCAACAGCGGCAATCAGCGGCTGGTGGTCATGGCGAAGCTGCTGCCGGAGGGCGCAACCGCACAGGAGTTCAGCGTATCTCTTGTGGATGATCCTGAAATGCCCTAAAAGAAATCAGAATACACGGATATCCCGGAGCTCACGCCCTGCATCCTCCATGAGTTCGTGGAGAAAATCATCGTCCATGCGGCCAGCGACCCGAAGGGCAAGAACCGGACGCAGGAGATCAATATTTACTACAAGGGCATCGGAGCCTTGGAAATGTCAAAAGTCACGGCATCAATGGAAAAATGAGAAAACGGTACAGCCGAAGCTATACCGTTCTCTCTTTCCTCACGATGTTTTCTTATCGGGAGTAGCCTTCCGGCCACCGTTTTTTTGTCGAAAAATGAGTGCATTTTCCTCTTTGTAGCGCGACACGATTTTTGAGAAATTCGGACAGGATAATTGAGAAAAAATAGCGCCGTTCTAAGAAGAAAATCTTAGGCTCGTCCCACAGCAAACGCGGCCCCCTTCAAGGTGGTCTGCGTGTACTGCGGGACGAGCCTTTGTGGTTGCCCGGGAAAGATGTAAACTGCCTTTACCTCGGGGTTTTTGCTTCACCGCTTATCTCATTCGTTGGTAGCTTCTTCCTGAGTAGCCAAATACTCAGCAACAGGAATGATATAGGCTTCGGGAAGCTCCTCGATCTCGCGCTTGCCGTTCTTGACGAGAACGGCATAGACGGCGATCATATAGGTCTTAACCTTCATTTCTGCTTACCTCCTTTTTCAAGCGTTTCAACACGGGCTTTCAGCTCCGCGTTGGACTGTTCCAGCGCAGCCAGCTCTTCAAAGAGTCCAGCGATCGCCTCGTAGAGGTCGACATTCCGTTCTTCCATCTCCTCTGCCCGGTCACGGGCGATCTTGGAGATAGGTTTTTTCGGAGTCAAATACTTCATAGCTTTATTCATACGCACCTCCGAAACCCGAGATGGAGACTTCACCCTCGAAGCCCTCATTCTTTGTGATGGTGAAACGGATATTCACGCCCCACTTGCTCGCGGTCTTGGTCTTGTTGGTGAAGTTGTAGACACGGTTGATCTGCACCATCGCCGTGATGTCCTCCCATGTGGGAACGGCGTCAAAACCGTTGTTGCACGCCTCCACCTTGGCGACCGCGCCCTCGATCTTCCACGTCGGCGTCACGAGCACCTTAGTCGCCGCTGCATCGGTCTCCTCCGGCGCGACCAGCTCGAACTTAATGACTGTCTCTTTCTTGCTGAAGGAGAATACACGGACGCTGGTGGCGAAGTTGCCGTCGACCGCCTCGATGCGGAGCTGGTGTTGTCCATTGGTAAGCGAGAGCCACTTCTCTCGGGTCAGCTCGATCGTTTCCTGCTGCCCCAGCGTTGCTTGATAGCTGCGGATCTGCACGTCATCCACGAACTCGGTGACGACCACATTGTCGCCCTCAACGTCGCTCACGGTGTAATTCTCTGCGAAACTCCCGTTCTTCAGACCGAGGGCCTTGTCCTGCCCGGAGATCGTCGGTGCGGAGTTTGTGCGTTTGAAGGTGACGCGACGGTAGGCCGTACCGCCCTTGCCGTCCGTGACGGTGATCTTGAGGGTGTTGACCGAATTAAGCCCCAGCGCATAGAGCTTCTCGGAGGTGATCGTCACGGTCAGCTCCTCGCCCTTGGGCGCATTGTTGATCGTGCGAATCGTCTCGTCGTTGAGTTCCTCCACGACGGTCAGTGTGTCGCCGTCCGCATCGTCAATGGTGTAGGCATAGGTGAAGCCGAGGTTCTTATCTCCGAGATTGCCGTCGCTGCCGGAAATGGTCGGTGCGGAGTTTGTGCGGGTGAATGTCCACGTCCGGGTCGCTGTGCCGCCCTGTCCATCGCTGACGACGACCTTGACGGTGTGTTTACCGAGACTTAGGGAGTCGACATCGACAGAGATGGTGTTTACCGAATTTCGCGTCGGGGCAAACGACTTCGTCGTTTGCCCATCGAGCGACTCCGTCGCCGTCAAGACGTCGCCGGAGTCGGCGTCATCGACCGTGTAGGTGATCGTGAAATTGCTGTTCTTATCTCCGAGGTCTCTGTCACTGTCAGAGATCAGAGGGTCAGTGTTCAGGATTTCAAGGACGGGGCGGAAACCGACGCTCGGGCTGGAGTACGTAGCATCGTTGCCGTCCC
>ERZ773143.2432-NODE-2432-length-13500-cov-11.575753_pt1 | contig 13500 bp, 9 predicted proteins | sample MGYA00580852_ERZ773143 | MGnify/ENA primary metagenome ERZ773143 (study PRJEB29015, sample SAMEA2737853) | human gut metagenome | biome: human gut; feature: human-associated habitat; material: faeces | place: China | collected 2012 ... | reverse complement strand
GGATCTTCGCCGTAGCCCTCCGAGACACGGCCCCAGCGGCCGTCGCGCGCCACGTCGATCATCGGCGAGAAGGTCCACTCGACGCCCGACATCCGCGCCTCCTGTGCGGCCACTTCGGCGGCCTGCTTCACCAGTGCGGGATTCCACGAGCAGGCCTGGGCCAGCGAAATGGGGTAAGTGGTGCGGAAACCGTGGATCACGTCGTAGCCGAACAGCACGGGGATTCCGAGCCGCGACTGCTCGATGGCTTTTTTCTGAAGCCGGTTGCGCAGTCCGGGCGAGGTGTCGAAGTAGATGAGCGAGCCGATTTCGGCGGGAATCTTGTCCACCGGATCGGCCACGTTGTTGGCGTTGTCGTTGCGGCCGAGCGTGTATTGGTTGAGCTGCATGACCTTCTCTTCGAGGGTCATCCGCGACAGCAGGTCGCTGACGCGCTCTTCGACGGGGCGTCCGGCGTCCTTGTAGGCGGGCTTTCCGCTCCCGTTCCGGGCCTGCGCCCCGAGGGCGGCGGCCAGCAGCAGAGCGGTCATTTTGGTCATTTTCATGAATCTTTTTCCCTCACACAATAAAAAATATCGTTGTATTTTTAAAACAACAACGGTATTATACCAGATTTTATGGTAGAATAAAAGTACCTATCCGCGAAAAGTGTGATTTTTTCGCCCAAAACAGAAAAAACGGAGATTGACCCATGATGACGATACGCGAATATGCCCGCCCCGCCACGCTGGAGGAGGCATGGCAGCTGAACCAGAAAAAGCCCAACCGCGTGCTGGGCGGTATGCTCTGGCTCAAGATGGAAAAGATCAATGTCGGCACGGCCATCGACCTGTCGGCCTTAGGGCTGGATACGATCGAGGAGACTGACACCGAGATTATCATCGGCGCGATGGCAACGCTGCGCGATCTGGAAACGAACGCCGCCCTGAACGCTTACACCGCGGGGGCTGTGCGGGAGGCTGTGCGCCACATTGTCGGCGTGCAGTTCCGCAACTGCGCCACGGTGGGCGGCAGCATCTATGGCCGGTTCGGCTTTTCCGATGTGCTGACGCTGTTTTTGGCGCTGGACTGCGAGGTTGAGCTGTATAAGGCGGGCCGGATGCCGCTGGCGCAGTTTGCCGCAATGCCCTATGACCGCGATATTCTGACCCGCATCTGCCTGCGCAAGACGCCGGGGCTGAGGGTGCAGTACCAGTCGGTGCGCGCGACCCAGACCGATTTCCCGATCCTGACCTGCGCGGCTGCCCGCACGGCGCAGGGGCAGTACCGCTTTGCCATCGGCGCGCGCCCGATGAAGGCCGTGCTTGTCACGCCGGACTGCGACCCGGCGCAGATGCCCGCCGCCGTGCAGGCAGCCGTCAAGACCGGCAGCAACCTGCGCGGCAGTGCCGAGTACCGCACCCACCTGACCGGTGTGCTGGTCCGGCGTGCCGTGGCCGCGCTGGAAAATTGACGGAGGTATACCATGCAGATCACATTTACCTTAAATCATAAAAAAGTCACCGCCGAAATCGCGGCTGACACCGTGCTGCTGGACCTTGTGCGCAGCCTCGGCTGCAAGAGCGTCAAGCGCGGCTGCGAGACCGCCAACTGCGGCCTTTGCACGGTCTTTCTTGATGAAAAGCCGGTGCTGTCCTGCTCGGTGCTGGCAGCGCGGGTCAACGGCCGCAGCGTCACCACGCTGGAGGGGCTGCAGGAGGAGGCTGCCGAGTTCGGTGCCTTTATCGCCGATCAGGGTGCGGAGCAGTGCGGCTTCTGCAACCCGGGCTTTATTATGAACGCGCTGGCGCTTTTCCGGGAAAACCCCGACCCCGGCGAGGATGAAATCAAGGAGTATCTGGCCGGCAACCTCTGCCGCTGCTCCGGCTATGAGGGCCAGCTGCGGGGTATTTTGAACTTTTTAGCGTGGAAAAAGGGGAAGGAGGCCGCCCAATGAAAACCGTGAACCAGCCCATGCGCAAAAAGGACGCTATGCAGCTTGTGACCGGCCAGCCCGTCTACATGGATGATGTCATCCCGCAGGACTGCCTGATCGTCAAGCTGCTGCGCTCCCCCCATGCCAACGCCATCGTGCAGGAGATCGACACGAGCCGCGCCCTGCTGGTGCCGGGCATCGAGGCGATCTACACATGGAAGGATGTGGACCAGCAGGGCCGCCGCTACACCCAGGCGGGCCAGACCTACCCCGAGCCGAGCCCCTATGACCGGCTTGTCATTGACCGCCATGTCCGCTTTGCGGGGGATGTTGTCGCCATTTTGGCCGGCAAGGATGAAAAATGCGTCGATAAGGCGATGAAGCTCATCAAGGTCAGGTATGAGGTCCTGCCCGCCGTGCTGGACTACCACACGGCGCTGGACAACCCCGTCCTTGTCCACCCGGAGGAAAACTGGGAGTCGCTGGCACCGGTTGGGGCCGACAACAAGCGCAACCTGTGCGCCCACGATGAGAGCGGGGCGGGCGATATTGAGGCGGTGCTGGCGGGGTGCGATGTCGTCATCGATCATACATACCACACCCGCGCCTGCCAGCAGGCCATGATGGAGACCTTCCGCACCTACTGCAGCATAGATGCCTACGGGCGGCTGAATGTCCTCAGCTCGACCCAAATCGTTTTCCACTGCCGCCGGATCCTGGCCAATGCGCTGCACATCCCCAAGTCGATGATCCGGGTGGCCAAGCCCCGCATCGGCGGCGGCTTCGGCGCCAAGCAGACCTCGGTCTGCGAGGTCTACCCCGCCTTTGTGACATGGAAAACCAAAAAGCCCAGCAAGATCATCTTCAGCCGGTACGAGAGCCAGATCGCCTCCACCCCGCGCCATGAGATGGAGCTGCATGTCCGCCTTGGTGCGACAAAGGACGGCATCGTCAGGGGCATCGACCTCTACACCCTGTCCAACACCGGTGCTTACGGCGAGCATGGGCCTACAACGGTGGGCCTGTCCGGCCACAAATCCATCCCGCTCTACGGCAAGGCCGAGGCATTCCGCTTTGTCAGCGATGTCGTCTACACGAACCACATGTCCTCGGGCGCTTACCGCGGCTACGGTGCGACCCAGGGCCTGTTTGCGGTGGAGTCCGCCGTCAATGAGCTGGCCGACAAGCTGGGCATCGACCCGTTTGTGATCCGCCAGCGCAACATCGTCCATGAGGGCGATGTGATGCCCGCCTACTACGGGCAGGTCAACACCAGCTGCGCGCTGGACCGCTGCCTGCAGGCCGTGCATGACAACATCGGCTGGGACGAAAAATATCCCGTGCGCGACATGGGCAACGGCAAGGTGCGCGCCGTGGGCATGGGCATGGCGATGCAGGGCTCCGGCATTACGAGTGTGGATGTGGGCAGCGCCAGCCTGAAGATTAACGATGACGGGTTCTACACCCTCTCAATCGGTGCAGCCGACATGGGCACCGGCTGCGATACGATTCTGGCGCAGATTGCCGCCGAGGTGCTGGAGTGCCCGCTCGACAATGTGACGGTCCTCGGCGCGGACACCGATTCCTCGCCCTACGATTCCGGCTCCTACGCATCCAGCACGACCTATGTCACCGGCAAGGCGGTTGAGCAGTGCGCCGAGCAGCTCAAGCAGAAGATCTGTCAGGTCGGCGCGGGGCTGCTGGGCCTTGATGAGCGTGAGGTCGTCTTTGCGGGCGATGCCGTGACAAGCGAGGACGGCACGCAGCGCGCCACGCTGGCGCAGATCGCCGCAGCCTCCCAGTGCGGCAGCAATACGGCGCTGGAGGCAGTTGTGACCCACAGCTCGGAAATTTCGCCCCCGCCGTTCATGGTGGGCGCGGCCGAGGTCGAGGTCGATCTGGAAACCGGCGAGGCGCAGGTCATCCGCTATGAGGCAGCCGTTGACTGCGGCACACCGGTCAACCCGAACCTTGCGCGGGTGCAGGCCGAGGGCGGCATCCTGCAGGGCATCGGTATGGCGCTGACCGAGAATGTCACCTACGATGACCGCGGCATGCCGCAGGAAAACTCGCTGATGCAGTACAAGATCCCGGCGCGCAACGACATCGGGCATATCCATGTCGTATTTGAGAGCAGCTACGAGGGCACCGGCCCCTTCGGTGCCAAGAGCATCGGCGAGGTGGTCATCAACACCCCGCTGCCCGCCGTGGCAGATGCGATTTACCACGCCACCCACAAGCGGTTCTATGAGCTGCCCATCACCCGCGAGCAGATCGCGCTGGCCGGGCAGTAAAAGGTGAAAGCTCGTTGAAACGACAAGTTTCAACGAGCTTTTTTCTACCTTATGGCAAAAGTGGTAACATTCTGGTAACTTTGACCCTAAAACGGCAAAGTGAAGTACAGGCAATGGCTGTACTTCTTTTTGGTATTCCTATGCGAAGATTCAGGTTTCGCCACCGCGGTTAAAACTGCGCCGGTTGTTGGGGAACCAAATGGCAGGGGTGAACACAGCCAGCCCCACCGCTGTGGTATCCCCGGGGTTGGAAACGATGTGGGGCAGGTTGGACTGTACCACAGTGGTGTCTCCGGCGTTCAGGCGGGTAGTCTTGGACTCCACCAGTACATCCAGCTGCCCCTGTTCCAGCAGCAGGATTTCCTCACTGGGATGGATCACCGGCAGGTCGCCGTCCTTGCAGTGGGGTTCCAGCTCAAAGCGTATGACCAACGACTGAGGTACAAAATTTCCGTTGGGCATGGGCGTAAGCAGATGATACCGTACATTGGAATTGGGCTGGGAGAGGATCATCATATCCGCCTGACGGGTTGTCAGGCTGGTGCTGCTCTCACCTCCCATAAACAGATAGGTGGGAATGTCCAGAGCGGCGCTGAGTTTGCGCAGGGTGGACAGGGACGGGTCGGTGAGATTGCGCTCGATTTGGGAGATATACCCGATGGACAAACCAGTCTTTTCGGCCAGTTCCTTGAGGGTGATTCCCCGCTTTTTCCGGATATTTCGAACATGTTCGCCCAGCATAAGACCTCCCGCTTTTTCGCAAAAAAATTTATTTACAGTATATCACAAAATGCCCTGTACGTAAATAAGCAAGAAAAAATTCGATATTTATAAAATTTTTTACTAAAGAAAATCAGATGATTTCTTGCTTATCCTACAAAATGTTCTGAAAAGTGTGAAAAAAGCAGAAAAACTCTTGACAAAAATTTTAGAAATAGTAAAATTTATAAAAAATTGTAAATTTTATAAAAATTATTGTGCAGGAGGAACCCTATGAAAATCACAGACGTAAAGGTAGAAACCATCCGTATCCCCATGAAAAAGCCCTTCCGTATTGCTTTTGCGGTACAGGATCATTCGCTGAATGTGCTGGTGAAGATCTCCACCGACGAAGGTCTGTGGGGCATCGGTGAGGCCGCGCCCTTTGAACCGGTGACCGGCGAGAGCGCAGCCACCGTTCTGGAAGCGCTGAAACTGTTCCGCACCGGATTGATCGGCATGGATCCGCTCGATGTTGAGGGCATCCACAGGATGATGGACCGCCTGCTGTCAGGCAACACCTCGGCAAAGGCCGCGGTGGATATTGCCCTGTACGATATCAAGGGCAAACTGATGGGTCAGCCTCTGTACAAGGTGCTGGGCGGCAGCGTGAACCAGATCGTCACGGACATGACGGTGGGCATTGACACACCGGAAGCCATGGCCGCCGAAGCCCGGGAACGGGTGGAAAAGGATGGCTTCACCATTCTGAAAATCAAGGCCGGCATCAACCCGAGTGAGGATATCCAGGCATTGACCCTGATCCGTCAGGCGGTGGGCCCCAACATCCGCCTGCGTGTGGACGCCAACCAGGGTTACACGGTCAGCGATGCGGTGCGCACCCTGAAAGCCTTTGAAGAGTTGGGCGTGGAAGCGGTGGAACAGTGCCTGCCCAGCTGGGATCTGGACGGTATGCGCTTTGTGCGTTCCAAGGTGGACTTGAAGGTCATGCTGGATGAGTCGGTCCACACCCCCATCGACGCAGCAAAGGCCTGCAAGATCGATGCTGCAGACATTATCAACATCAAGCTGATGAAGTGCGGCGGCCTGTACCCGGCGGAAAAGATCAACGCCATTGCCGAGGCAAACCATGTACAGTGCATGGTGGGCTGCATGCTGGAGACCAAGGTGGCCATTGCTGCCGGTGTGAGTCTGGTTGCCGCCAAGCAGAACATCACCGAGGCGGACTGCGACAGCTTTATGTACGCCGTGGACCCCGAGATGGGTATGCCCGGAGGTTTTGCCGTGAATGGCGGCGTCTACACCCTGTCCGACAAACCGGGCCTTGGCATCGATATTGATTTTTAAGCGGACCCCGCAGAGAGGTATATTATGGCGAATACGATTTTTTCCTCCGAAGGCGCGCTCCTGTTCATCATGGTCGCCACGGTTGCACTGGGATTCTGGCTGCAGCGGTTCAAGGTGTTCAAAACGCTGGGCCCGGCCCTGACGGTTATCGTCATGGGCATCGTGATGTCCAACCTGCGGATCGTGCCTACCTCCAGCCCTACCTATGATGCCATCAGCGGCTACTGTGTGCCGTTGTCCGTTTCCATCTGCCTGCTGAGCCTGGACCTGAAACAGATGCGCAAATTATCCAAGGAACCGATCATTGCGTTGGCCTCGGCCGTATTCAGCGTCTGCGTGGCAGCTTTGGTGTTCGGCGTACTGTTCGCCAACAAAATCGACGAGGGCTGGAAGGTGGCCGGTATGTTCGTGGGCACCTACACCGGCGGCAGTTCCAACCTGACCGCCATCGCTGTAGGCCTGGAGGCCAGCAAGAACACCATCGCCTCGGCCAATGCCGCCGACTACGTGGTGGGCATCCCCACGCTGATCCTGATGTTTGCCACCCCCGCCCTGTACAAGAGTTCCAAATGGCTGAAAAAGCTGTGGCCCTATGAAATGAGCGAGTCGGAGCTGCTGGGGGATGGCAACCACGAGGAACTGATGACCTCCAAGGAATGGTCCATCCAGGAAATCGCTTGGCTGCTGGCCATCGGCTTTGGCACCGTGTGGGCTGCCACCAGCATCTCCTCGATGGTATTCGGAGAAGGGTTCCGCAGTGCAGGCCGCATCCTGCTCATCACCACCTTCTCCATCATCCTGGCACAGGTGCCGGCTGTCCGCAGGCTGCGCGGCAATTTTGACCTGGGCCTTTTCGTAGCGGTGCTGTTCCTGGTGACCATCGGCTTTGCGGTGGACCTGAAGCAGTTCTTCGGATCTACCTTCTACATCACCCTGTTCTGCTTCTGTGTCATCGCCTGTTCCATTCTGCTGCACCTGCTCATCACCCGGCTGCTGAAAGTCCGTTTTGAGTATGTGCTGCTGTCCATCGTAGGCTGTATCTCGGATGGCCCCACCGCCGCCCTCATCGCCTCCAGCGCCCAGTGGAAGACCCTTATCAACATCGGCTTGCTCATGGGCGTACTGGCCGGTGCCCTGGGCAACTATGTGGGCATCGGTGTAGCCTATGCCATCCATGCTTTCATCGGCGCCTAAACGGAAAACGGGAGAAACGGAAATGCGTAATTTTGACTTATATGTTTCAGGCATCCTGTACGGCAGACTGCGGCTGGGCGACGGCACACCCCAGATCCGGAAACTGGACGTGCATACCGGCGCGCTGCTGGACTGGCAGGACCTGACTGAACAGGACCGGGATTTTTACCGTTTCTTTGTGAAGATGGACTTTGCCGCCCTGGGGCAGAACCTGTCCCATTACGAGTCGGGGCTGCATGGCACCGGGGAAGTTTCCCTGTGCGGCGAGCGCTACACCAGCGAAGACGGCTGCAGCTACCTGCAGCGGGATGTAAAATTCCCCAACAACAAACAGATGAAGGAAGGGCGGCTGATCGCCGTCACCTGCCCTGCCCGGGAGATGGTCACGGTGCTGGTGGAACCCGGTGCCGAGGAGGAGACCATCCTGCGCCTATGGCGCTCGACCTGGCCGGAGGAACAGCTGTTCCCGGTAGAACATGCGCAGACCTTCCCGGTGCCCATGCGGGACGGGGTACATCTTTCCACCAACGTATACCTGCCTAAAAACTGCAGTACCCCGGTGCCCGCAGTGCTGGTACGCACCCCCTACGGCAAAGAGGACGGCTGTGAGATATACTACCGTTACGTCCAGCGCGGCTACGCGGTGGTAGTACAGGATGTGCGCGGCAGAAACGCCAGTGAAGGCGAATGGCTGCCCAACTACCACGAGGTGGAGGACGGCGACGACACTCTGAACTGGATCGCCGCCCAGCCATGGTGCAGCGGACGCATCGGTATGGTGGGCGGGTCCTACCTGGGTTATGTACAGTGGGCAGCCGCTGCCAGCGGCAACCCCCACCTGAAAGCTCTGATCAGCGTAGTCTGCGCGGGCAGCGCCTTTGTGGATCTGCCCCGCCGGGGTGGGTCTTTCACCTCGGGCATGCTGGCCTGGGCCTTTGCGGTGTCTCAGAAAACCTTCCACCCTGAGCTGATGGAACGCGATGACTGGGAGAAAGTGCTGAACATCCGCCCCCTGACCGACCTGCCGAAAAAGGCTCTGGGGTATGATGTGCCCTTCATCACACGGTGGCTGGAACCCAGTGACTACAACGATTTCTGGCGTATGTCCAACTGGCAGGAACGCTCCGCCGGGGCGCAGATCCCGGCGCTGATTCAGTCCGGCTGGTTTGACGACAACGGCATGGGTACCACCGAAGCCCTGGAACTGGTCCATGACTTCCCTCGAGGCATGCGCAAGGTCATTCTGGGACCCTGGCAGCACAGCGGCAACAGTAAGTACGACATGCACGGGGTATCCTTCGGCAGCCAGGCGCTGCGCTTTGATCTGGACTGGCTGTATTTCCGCTGGTTTGAGCATCACCTCAAGGAAGTGGACAACGGCATCGACCAGACTGCCCCGGTAGAATACTACACCCTGGGCCAGGAGGTATGGAAGACCGCCGAAAACTGGCCAGTGCCCGAGACCCGGGTCACCCACCTGTATCTGGATAGTGACGGCCATGCCAACACCTCTGCCGGGGACGGGCGGCTGACTTTTGCCAAGCCGGAGCGGGAAAACTGCGACGGTTACGCCTATGACCCCGAAAATCCGTCCCAGCACATCATCGATATGTCGGAGAACGAGATCGAAGTGCCGGAGGACTACACCCGGGAGGAACTGCGTCAGGACCTGCTGTGCTACACCTCCCCTGTGCTGAAGGAAGACCTGGTTCTGACCGGTGATATGACGGCGGAATTGTATATTTCTTCTGACGCGCCGGATACCGACTTTGTGGTGCGTGTTACCGACGTGGATGAGAACGGCCGGTCCATCAAACTGGCGGATGGCCTGCTCAGCGCCCGATACCGTAATGGCTTTGCCCGGTCGGAGTTTTTGCAGGAAGGCGAGATCGTCTGCCTGAAGATCCGCACCACCAAGTTGTCCAATTGCTTCCGGAAAGGCCACCGCATCCGGGTGACTGTCACCTCCAGCGCCAAGAATTTCATCTTCCCCAACAGCAACACCCGGGAAGGTTTTGCTTCCGCCCGGACCGTGGTGGCCCATAACCGGGTATACCACGGTGGGCTGCACGCCTCCCGCCTGACGGTGCGGGTGGAGCCCTAAGCGGATTGCCCTCTCTGTCAGCGGAAGCGAACAGATCACATTCTGCTTCGCAACCATCAAGCCTCGGCCAGAAAAGGCCGGGGCTTTTCTGGTTCCAGGGGCAGTGCCGCATAATTCTAAGTGCCGCAGCCGCCGGAGCGGTGCTTAAGCCTTAAGGCGGGAATTGTGCGGTGCTGCCTTAGTTATTTGTGCGGGCTTTCCCTGCGTGAAAACCCTGTGAGACGGGTGTCCGCATTCCTCGATGGGACACCCCGGAAATGCGTTTGTGGGCAATCAAGGCGGATAAGCAGAACCATGATTTATTGAAAATTCGGAAAAGAATCTGTATAATACTTATCAGATAGAGCCTATAGCCATGAAAGGCAAGCGGCATAGCAGTCGGCACATAAACGCATTCATTTGCTCTCAAAAGGAGAATTTTCGTGAACTACATCGCAGTAGTCGAGGACAGTGCGCAGGATCGGGCAGTGCTGGACTCGTATCTGGAAAAATACCAGCAGGAGAAAAACTGCCATTTTCAAATCACGCATTTTTCGGATGGCGACGAGATCGCGCTGGGCTATAAGGGCGGCTATGACCTGATTTTGATGGACATCGAGATGACCTTCCTGGATGGTATGTCAGCAGCCGAGGAGATCCGCCGCGCCGACCCGGAGGTGCTTATCATCTTCATCACCAACTCGCCGCAGTATGCCATCAAGGGGTATGCGGTGCAGGCGCTGGACTATATCTTAAAGCCGCTGAGTTATTACGCTTTCTGCCAGCGGATGAACCATGTGCGGGAGCTGCTGGGGCGCCGCCAGAAGCATTTCCTCACGGTGCCCTGCGCGGGCGGCGTGCAGAAGCTCGATGTCTCCGACATTTATTATGTAGAAATTTGCGACCACGACCTGCTGTTCCACACCAAGCAGGGCGAGGTGCATTCCACCGGCTCCATGCGCGATGTGGAGCAGAAGCTGCCGCCGGAGAATTTCTTCCGCAGCAGCAAGGCGTACCTTGTCAATCTGGAGCACGTGGACGGCATCCAGGACGAGGACGCCATCGTCAACGGTGATCGGGTGCAGATCAGCCGCGCCAAGCGCAAGGCGTTTTTGGCGGCGCTCAACCACTACATGGGGAAAACCATCTGATGGAAACGGAAGTTCTGGGCAACATTCCCCGCCTGTATACCGCGCTGGCGGACTGGCTGGCCTGCCTTTTATATTTGTTCTTCCTGCCCAAGCGTACAGCAGGCTGGCGGCGGTATACGATCCACGCGGTGTTTTTGCTGCTGCTCGGCGTCTTTATGCAGGCAACGGGGCAGGTGCCGCAATTCTGGTTTCTGCCCTGCATTGCGGTATCCATCTTGATCATGTATCTGTACATCCGAATGCAGGCCGACGTGCCCGCCCGGAGCGCGGGGTATTACTGCGTCCGCGCGTTTATTTTGGGGGAACTGGCCGCCTCGCTGGAATGGCAGCTCTACTACTATATGGCCGGGCGGCAGGGCACGCCGGGCGCGGGTGTGCGTGTGTGCATTTTGGCAGTCGTCTATGCCGCAGTGTATGGCGTGGTGTTCGCGCTGGAACGCAATTATAACGATATTGCCTCGCCTCTGCACGTCCACAAAAAGGAATTTCTCAGCACGCTGTTCATCGGTGTGGCGGTCTATGCCGCCAGCAACCTGAGCTATGTCAGCCCGGACACGCCGTTTTCCGGCAAGATGACGGCGGAAATTTACAACATCCGCACGCTGGTAGACCTGGGCGGCATGGCCATTTTGTTTGCGCACCACATGCAGCTGGTGGAGTACCGCCGCAAAAAGGAGCGCGACGCTTTGCAGAACGTCTTGCAGGCGCAGTACGCACAGTACCGCTCGGCGCAGGACAGCATTGACCTTATCAATAAAAAATATCACGACCTCAAGCACCAGATCGCCGTGCTGCGCAGCGAGACCTCAGAGGAAAAGGCCCACTACCTCGACGCGATGGAGCAGGAGATCCGCAGCTATGAGGCGCAGAACAAGACCGGCAACGAGGTGCTGGACACGATCCTGACCAGCAAAAGCCTGTACTGCCAGCAGCACGGCATCACGCTGACCTGCGTGGCAGACGGTGCGGCGCTGGATTTTATGGATACGATGGACCTGTGTTCGCTGTTCGGCAATGCGCTGGACAACGCCATCGAGAGTGTAGAAAAGCTGCCCGACAGCGAGCAGCGGCTGATCCATCTGGTGGTGGCACGGCAAAAGAGCTTTTTGTGGATCCGGGTCGAAAACACCTACGATGGTGCCTTCCAAGCGGACGGCAACCTGCCCAAGACCACTAAGACCGACGCCCGCTACCACGGCTACGGTCTAAAGAGCATCTACGACACCGCCGAAAAATACGGCGGCACCGCCGAGATCACCACCCAGGAGAACCAGTTCACATTAAAGGTGCTGTTTCCCATCAAGCAGAAATAACCCGAACAGCTCATTTTGGTGGGCTGTTTTTTGGTTTAAGCAACCTGCACATAAAGCGCATGATACGATTGTCTATTTTGCCAATGCCGCAGGCGGCTTGCGCGGGAAAAACAACCGTTCACGTAGTGAATCCCCTTTTTGCTGTACATTGTGATATAGTGCAGACAACAGAAAAGGAAAGTCTCCTGCGTTTTTTGCTATGGATAACCTTGAAAGCGAGGATCTTGTATGAAAGCAACATCCCTTCTCACCGGCTGGACCTGCCGCCATTTAGGCGATACCGCACCCGGCAAAACGGTGACTCTGCCCCATGATGCCATGCTGGCCGAGCCCCGCACCGCCCTGAGCGCGGGCGGCACCAACACCGGCTGGTACGAGGGCTATGATTACCTTTACGAAAAACGCTTCACCCCGGACGCAGCCCTGCAGGGCCAGACCCTTGTGCTGGAATTCGAGGGCGTGTACCACAACGCCGAAGTCTGGCTCAACGGCGAGAAGCTGGCGTTCAACCCCTACGGCTACACCGACTTCAAGGTAAACCTGACCTGGAAGCTGGCCGCCGCCTATTGCGAAAAAGCGCTCGACATCCGCCGCAGCGGCGCCGGCGCGCTCGACCTCTGCAACGTTGCCTGCGGCCGCACCGGAATTTTCTGGGAACTGACGCTGAAACCCTGGGACTTTGCCGCCGGAGCGCTGATCGTCGAAGAAGCCGGCGGCAGCGTCAAAAACTACGACGGCAGTCCGTTGACGGATTATTTTGCCGTTCAGAGCGTATTTGCCCTTGCCAATCCGAAAATCCCGATTCTCAAAGTCTGACCGTCCTGTCTTTTACGGATGCGAAAAAAGCCCGGCAAACGCCGGGCCTTAGCACTTTGACAGACAACATCAGAGCAGATCGTCCCTCCAGTCCGAAGCGGTCATAAAACCGGAAGCGGACGGTGCGGACACGGACACAGGCTCCGCAAGCTCGCCGGCGATCCAGTCGAACACCGGTGCCGAAGCCTCTTCAAAACGGCTGACGCCAAGAACATAAGCCGGTTCGGCATAGCCGCTGCCGGCAATGACGACAACTTCCTCCGCATCGGGCCATTCCTCTATCACCTCGTTCAACAACTCGATGCGGCTGTTGAAACGCCGGTCGTAACCGCCGACGGTTCCCTGAGGTTCTTCTTTTTCCGTCGTGCCGATGGCAATGTCGATCAGACCGTCCAGTTTCCGCATTCGGATTTCTTCTTCGAGAATCTTCTGCGTTTTGTTGGAAACGACGGCCACGACACACCCGCACGCATTGAGCTTCCGCAAAAACGGCAAGGCGTTTTCGGTCAGCGGCGGCAGCGGCAGACGACGATAGGTCTGGTAAAAAATCTCCCGTGCCCGGCGGCCTTTCTCGTCACCCAGCAGTTCGCAAAAGCTTTGCCAGATTTTTTCCGGCTGTTCTCCCAATAATCTTCCAAAAATTTATCATCGGGGACAGTCAGTTGCC
>ERZ773143.2403-NODE-2403-length-13658-cov-4.997721_pt1 | contig 13658 bp, 11 predicted proteins | sample MGYA00580852_ERZ773143 | MGnify/ENA primary metagenome ERZ773143 (study PRJEB29015, sample SAMEA2737853) | human gut metagenome | biome: human gut; feature: human-associated habitat; material: faeces | place: China | collected 2012 ... | reverse complement strand
ATCCACAACATTTCCTTCTTTATCAAGAACGGTGAGTTTTGCCCCATCCAGTTCCACACCTGTTGTTACATCAGATTTTGTGATTTCAACTGTTGTCGGCTGGTTCTTTTTCACTGTTTTCAGTTTTACTGTCTTCACATCCTGTCCCTGGTAAGAAGCATCCAGATTCAGAACTTCATCAGAGGATACAAATCCAGCCGGTGCTTTTAACTCTTTCACATAATACTGTCCAAGTGGCAGATCCAGCGTACATGCTGCAAGACCATCATTATCAGAAGTCATTTCCTGTAAGAGTGTCTCTGCTTTTGCGATCACCTTTCCATCTGCCTTGATATCTTCTTTGTTATAGATACCAAAGACAGCTCCTGCTACGGTTGCACCATTTTCTGCATCCTGTTTTTCTACCTGGATTGCAACTTTCTGTCGGTCATTGCCAACCGTCACTTCCTGTTCGATCACAGGTGTATCCTGATTGGCATAGACAAATGCGACTTCTGATCTGTCATGGTTCAGGACAAATCCTTCCGGTGCAGTCTTTTCTACCACATAGTAAGAACCAAGCGGCAGGTTATCAGCAACTGCTTTTCCGTCTTCCCCGGTCGTTACCGTTGTTACCAGTGCATCTTTTGCATAGATCAGCTGTCTGTTTCCGTTTTCATCTTTCTGATAATCCGGTGTATAGATATTTTCAGCTGCATAGACATGAAATGATGCACCCTTCAGGTATCTTTCTTCATAAACAAAATCCTTTTTAAATCCGGCCAGCATCTCACCTTTTTTATAGATCGTCAGCTTTCCTTTTACCGGATGGTTCTCGTAATCTACCGTAATAATGGCATCTCCGCTCTCAGAATCCATCTGGTATGCTGTGTTTGCATCCACTGCAATCTCTACATAATTCTTGTTGATTGTGTACCCTTCCGGTGCATTGACTTCCTCAATCCGGTAATGTCCGATCTTCAGATTCTTCGGCATGATCAGATATCCCTGGCTGTCCGTAAAATAGGACTTGTGAGTAGTTGTCACTGGGTAAGTTGTTACCTGTTCCACATACTTTTTGTTGTCCAGGTCATATACCTTAAATTCTGTTCCGGCAATCAATACGGATTTCTTTGTTTCATCGTCTTTTTTCACGATTTTCAGTTTTGCCTTAAACTCTTCATCCAGAAGCACTCGCCAGATCTGCGGCTCATTTGGATGATGCTCTGTGATATTCACTTCAAAATCATCGACTGGCTTGTAATTGTGCGGTGTTGTAGTTTCACGCACGATATAGCTTCCAAATGGTAATGGAATACTGCAGGCATACCCTTTTTCATCTGTGAAAATCTCAGTTGCTCCATTTTCTCCGCTCACTACTGGTTTGGCAGAATCAAAATCATAGCTTCCATCTGCTTTCTTTGTAAGGGAAGATTTCAGATAAACTGTAAATCCGGCTCCGGATAACAGATCTGCATCGGTCTTTCCATTGTTGGCTGCTTTGATGATCTGAAATGGCTGTTTGATGACCTGCTCACTGGAAGTGCACTCTCTTTTTACTTCTGCTGTCATATCTCCTTCATAACTGCACACAAGATCATGCTCTTCTGTATCTGCCAGGTATCCGGTCGGCGGTGTGATCTCTTTGACATAATATTTGCCAAGATATAAACCTTTTACAGAAGACTGTCCTTTGTCATCTGTTGTAAGAGAAGCTACCTGCTCTCCTGCTTTATAAATAGTTCCCGTTGCTCCATCCGGGTGCACGATATCTTCATGGGCATACAGACCATAAACTGCACCTTTCAGTGTGGCATCTCCCTGTGGTACTGCTTTTCCTGTTTCTTTATCAACTTTGAATAAATTGATCTTTGCTGTCACACGGTCATTGCTGAAGGTATGGGCAAAAGATACGGTTGCTTCTTTATCATTGGTGTAAGAAAACTTGAACGTATACACATCTTCTGTATTTCTTACATAGCCTTCCGGCGCTTGATCTTCTTTTACGGAATAGGAATATCCAATCGGAAGATCTGCTGTGAATTTTGCAGTTCCATCTGCTCCAGTAGTTGCTTTCTCAATCAGTGTTCCTTTTTTCACAACAACGGTTCCGTCTGCATTTCTGATATCATTGGATGCATACAGAGCAAAAATACCGCCTTTCAGTGGTTTCTTGGTGTCTTTATCCTGTTTTACTACGGAAACATCTGCTTTCTGTCTCTCGTTGTTAAAAGTCACATCTGCAAATACAACTTCTTTGTTCTGACCAGCATAAGTTAGAGTCACTGACTTTTCTTCGCTGCCGTTATAGAAAGAGTCCGGTGCTTTTGTTTCTTTTACCACGTAGGTTCCAAGATGCAGGTTTTTCAGTGTGACAGAACCATTCTCACCTGTTGTCAGGTTTTCTTTTACAAGGTCACCTTTGCTGTACACTTTTGTGCCATAAGCTGTTACGATATCTGCCCCGGCATACACGTTATACACTGCATTTTTCTGTCTGCGGTTTTCATACTGAAATACCGTTCCATTTTCACTGACATCTGCTCCGGTCAGAACCTGTCCTTCTTTGTAAATGGTAAGCTCTGCCAGCTGTTCCTTATTTTCCACGGTTACAGCTGAGGTCTTACTTGCTACCAGTTTTACATTTGTTGCCGTTGCATTTACTACATATCCCTGTGGTGCTGTGATCTCTTTCAGATAAACGGTATCCTGTGTCTTGATGATCGTAACAGAAGATTTTCCATTCTTATCTGTTGCCGGCATCTGAGTGATCAGCTTTGTACAAGCCTCATCGCTGTATACACCGAATACTGCACCTGCAAGATTGACATCAGCTGTATCGTCTTTCTTTACGATTTCGATCGTAGCCTGTTCAATCCAGGACACCTTTAAGCTTACATATTTTTCATCAGCGACACCTTCTCCAAACACAAATGCCAGGTCCTGAACACTTGCATTCGTAGTCAGTTTATATGCTGAATAATCTTTTGTAATACTTCCCTTCATTTTTGCAGAAAAAGTAGCACTTACATCTTTTGTCTGTGTCAGAGGTGCTGAAAGATAAAACGTAGTTCCTCCTCCAATTGTTACGCTTGCACCTGCCGCACTTACATTTCCAGTAGATACATTATGGAGCTTTACTCCCTTTGGTAAGTCCATTGTAATTTTCTGCTGGGAAGATGCGTTGAACTGAATGTTCTCCGTTCTCTGAACATTTCCATCTACATAAGCTTTTACATTCGGTTTGGAAAATGACATCGCTACATCTGGTATTTCCGGCTTATTCACACAATAATTATAGAGTTCTTTTGCCAAAGCCTCGCCTGTAGCATTTGTTCCATAGAATGCATCACTGCTTCCATTGGCATAAGATGCAGCCATGTGAATAATGATGAATCTTTTTCCTTCTGAAAAATCTGTGTGTTTATTAGCGAAAAAACTTTCGCTTCCTGCGGCATCTGTACCGTAATAACACACTTTTGCTAACGCCTGATTGTCCCCAATCTTTGTGATTGTATAATTTCCAGATCCTGGTCCTGGTTTTGCTGGCTGTACACAATACGCAATTGCTCTGACGCTTCCGTAGCTGATATAGTACGGCTCTGTCAGGTAAGTTCCAAGATTATAATCTGCATATCTATACAGTGGTCCTTTTTCAATTGTTACCTGCTGTGTACTTCTTGCTGAATAAGCTGAAACTGCTTCAAATGTTGCAATCTCTCCCTCTTCCATAGCATCAAGATCTACACCTTCGTCTCCTGCCTGTTCCAAAACATCATGAAGCTCTAACCCTGATTCTTCATCATAGGTATCCTGATTCTGTGCCTGCTCTACTAAATCATCAAATTCATCAGCATCAATATCGGTAATTTCCGAGTCTGCTTCGGAATCCTCCGCTTCCTCTGTCTGCTGTTCACTGCCAGCTGTTTCGGATTCAGTCACTGCTTCACTCCCTGCCGCCTCTGTCTGTGCTTCTGTTTCCTTCTCACGCACAATCAGTTTTCGGCTGATCTGGTACTTCGGATGCTCCTGATTTACCGGTTCCACATAATAGACCGCTTTGTAAGTGTCCGCATGATCTGTCGTAAAATCCTCATTCTTGTCGTTCTTTGCTTCCTCAAATGTGACTTTGACCTTGTTATCATCCTTGATTTCCAGTCCTGTGTAGTCTGATTTCACATCAAACACACTGCCTGTTTCGATTTCATAATCTTTGGCAGTCACCACCTCATCTTCATCCAGAAGGTCTTTCACTTCCTCATAAAGTGGCGGTTTTTCCTCCGGCTGGATCTCCGCTGCATATGCAGTCATCGGAGACAACACTGTACTAAGCATTGTCATGCCTGCCAGCAAGCCAGATACTACTTTTCTAAAATTACCTTTTTTCTTCATGCTAAGGTCCTCTCTTTCATATATTTGTATTAAAACAGACAGTCCTTAGACTGCCTGCAATACACTACTTATCGTTGTGGAAAAATAAGATTGAACTGTACATTTCCCTCACCGGGATCGACCATCTCCACAGTTGCTTCATACTGTCTCCCTGTTTTTCTTGATACCAGATCCTTATAATGGATTTTTCCTTTAGACAGGAACTTCTTTGCTGCCGCCTTATCCATCTTTTTCCCCTGGCTTGCAAGGAATTTATCATTCTTCCATAAGGCAAAAGCACAGTTCCGGTCAGAACAGTAAAAGTTTACTTTTCCTTCCCTGACATCAGCTCCACAGCGGGGACATTTGCCAATGACTTCTCCTTTTGCCTTTCCCTGAAACTGATTTTTCTTCTCTTCTGAAATCCCCTGATATCTGGCAACCAGTTCCTGCATCAGCTCTGTAATCCCATTTAGGAATTCATCTGCTGTCTCTGTATTCTGGGCAATGTGATTCAATGCCATTTCCCACTCTGCTGTCATCTTCGGAGATTTAATCTCATCCGGTAGAACCGTAATCAGCACATTTCCATCATCTGTCGGCACCAGATTTTTCTTTTCCCTTTTCACAAAGCCAGACTGAATCAGTTTTTCAATGATTGCTGCCCTTGTTGCAGGTGTGCCAAGTCCTTTCTTTTCCGTATCTTCGGTCAGTTCTTCATTTCCTGCACGTTCCATTGCAGAAAGCAGGGTATCTTCTGAAAGCTTTTGTCAAGGGGGTGCGTGGATATTTTTCATATTACTTACGCAGATTCTCTCTCTGCTTCTGCCTGAATAATGCGTTTCAATCTGTCCTCAGCAGTCAAACCGCTACTATGGTCAAAAAACACTTTGACTTTATAATTTGTTTTGCCTTGCTTAATCACAAAAACTCCATCCGGTTTGTTTTTCTCCGAATGGTTATTTGGGGTGGGTAGTGTACTGTTCACAATATTTGTCATACGATATTCCTCCTTGAATGAAAAAAGCCCGACAAGGAAAGGTCTGACAACGAAGTTCCGACAACGGACATCAGAAAACCTTTTTTCTTTATCGGGCGATACTATCTTTTTACTATTTCCTTTTTCTTTATAATATTGGTTGTCATGGTTGTCAGAGAGGGAAAAGTGCCGCAATATCAAGGCTTTCGGGATTTTTGCCCGACAACCAGACCGACAACCGGCTCGACAACCGAAGCGACAACGGGCTTTTATTTTTGCTTCAACCATTCTTCCGGAAGTCCTAACTGTTCCATTTCCTCTGTCGGGATTTCTTGAAAACCATCCATGCTGTTGTCAGGCTCGTTGTCGTTCCTGATACGCTCCCAGCCCTTTTGTCTGCGGTAAGGCTCTGGAAAATATCTCGGATTGCTGAACGCCCTCCAGCCTGTGACAGCGTTATTCATAATGTCGTTGATCTCTCGCAGCTCCCATTGTTTCGGTTCGTCATAATCATGCCCCAGTGCTTCCTTGTAAAGCTGCTTAGAGCAGACTATGCTGCCGGAATAGCGTTCCAAATAGTCTAAAATCTGTCCTGCCTTTGTGTCCTCCGGCATAAAGTCCTTTTGGTGGGCTTTCAGATAAGCGTTCATAGCCGGACTGAATCTCAGACGGAAATTGCCGCTTCTGTAAATCTCCATAGCTTCTGCCCACATCTGATTGATATACTCTCTGGAAGCCTGTTCATCTGCCAAAATATGAACCTCAGCCCTTTCAGGATAGACCATAACCGGAACGAAGCGGCGGTTGCCTGTTCGGTCAAGGGGAAGAAAGTCAAGGGTATTAGAAGAACCTCCAAACACACATTGTCGTTTTCTGTCTGCCGGATGTGTTTCATAGGGTATCTTATAGGTTTCCTTTTGGCGGCTCAGAAAGGACTTGATTTCTTCAATGCTCTTAGCGTTGGCGGTTGCAATCATTTCCGACATTTCAATAATCCAATGCCCCTGCATTTTGCGGTACACATTTTCATCATCCAGCTTTTTCAAGTCATCAGAGAACCAATCATCATTGACCGCAAGCAAACGGAAGAAAGAGGACTTTCCGGCTCCCTGACCGCCCACAAGGCAGAGCATTACCTCAAATTTGCACCCCGGCTTAAAGGCTCGTGAGATAGCACCCAGCAGAAACAACTTCAATGCTTCATAGGTGTAATCATCTGTATCAGAACCGAGAAAGCGGTGCAGACAGAAGCGTATGCGTTCTGTTCCGTCCCATTGCAAGGCATTGAGAAAATCACAGACAGGGTGGTAACGGTTTTCATTGGCAATAACCGCAACTGCGTCTATGATTTTCTTCTCTACGGTCAATCCATAGTTTTCTTCAAAATATAGGAGCAGATATTTCACATCCACATCCGTCAATGTCGGGCTGTCACGATACCAACCGAGGGGCTTCACAATGTCGATTCTTTCGGTCAGAAGATTTTTTCGGATAGCCCCTTTCAAAAGTGGGTCATATTGCAGAACACGCTTATAATTTGCGGCAGTATTATAAACCTTACCTTTCTCGCTCTGCTCTAAGCTGTTTCGGATTTCTTCTACTGTGCATGGTTCTGTCTGCTGACAGTTCTGCAATTCGCTGTTCAAGTTTTAACACCTCCTTTCTCTGTTCTGCCACAAGTGCTTTTCGTTCCTCCAATGAACCATACAGAAGAATATCAAGTAGATATTCGATATAGTTCTTCTTATACAGTGCTTCTGCAAACAGGGGATTCCATTCCTCATCCGGCTGTTTAGGAGCGTATTTCTTTTCCCATTCTCTAAGAAGATGAAAATAATCCGTCAGCACCTTGTAGCAATGATTTTCTTCTTTTTGATACTTCTGTTCCGGTGTCGGCTCACGAATACGAGGGCGAATACTGGGCTTTTGTCGGCTGTCATAGTTAAGACCAAAATCTTCAGCAAGTTTGACAGCAGCTTCCCTCAGCCCGATACCGAATAGCTTCGCTGTCAGATCAACAGCGTCTCCAGTTGCTCCGCAGCCAAAACAGTAATAGCGTTCATCCAGCTTCATACTGGGGGACTTATCCGAGTGAAACGGACAGCACGCCATACCTGTGCGACCCACTTTCAAGCCATAGGCTTCTGCGGCTTGTCGGGCAGTAACATTTTCTTTTACAACTTCAAATACATTCATGTGACTCCTTTCCTGAAACGAAAAAAGCACCTGTCATTTTCAAAACGAAAACAGCAAGTGCCTTAGAGTTCCATATTTAATTTTAGGTGCAAAAAAGCAGGAGACCTTTTCAGATTTCCTGCTTAGCAAAGCTGTGAAGATTTAATTGTGGTTGGGTTGCCAGTTATACAAACTGGAAATTTTCTTTTTAGAATGAATTATTTAATTTCTACAATAGCACCATATTTCGTATGCGGAAGATATTGTACCTTTAAATAAGTATTTTTATCAATATACCTTGAAAATACTGTGATTTCGATTTCATCATCTTTAACTTTATCATATAGAAAAATACTTCTTCTTTCAGAAGATATATCTGCACCACCATGAGATTGTTCAGTTACATATCCTTCTGCATAACTATACTGTTTGTTTATGATGTAAGGCATATCTAAAACAAAATCTTTCAAATATAAGATTAAAAGAATAGCTACTATAACAAGAATGGTATTAGCCAATCGAAGAAATATTATATCATTTTTTTCCAGTATATTCTTTTTTATCGCTTCTTTATCAAAAAATATCGAATAGATAAGTTTTCTTTTTTTAATTAGATAGATAATGCAAGCAATTAACGCTATAACAAATAATGAAACTCTTATAAACAATCTAAATATAGCAAAATCCATAATATCATTCCCTTAAACTTCAAGTTTGTTGCTTACATTATACTTCATCAACCTAAAGAATGGAAGATTTTTTCTTGCCTCCCAAAGCAAAAGCACCTGTCATTTTCAAAACGAAAACAGCAAGTGCCTTAAAGTTCCATATCCAATTTTGGGTGCAAAAAAGCAGGAGACCTTTTCAGATTTCCTGCTTAATAACGCTGTGAAGATTTAATTGTAGTCAGTTTTTCTTATACCATCCGAAATTTATACTTTAATGTTCTCTCATAACAAAAATCAATTTTGTCCTCCAACAAAAATACCGTTTGGGGGATTATCCCATATAAAATTATCCTCAGCCACTTCGCTCTCCAATGCAATTTCAATTTTATACAAACCTACTGCCTTACTATCACTATCATTTTGACTATACATATAGAAATTCATGTGATACTTTTCGCTTGATGTAGATATATTATACATTCCGTCAAGTTCAATTATTTTTTTTCCGTGATCACTGTCACTTGAAGAGGCACAATCTCCTTCAAATGTTTGTATATCTCCTTTTAAATACTGAAACAATTCATTGATTTTCACATCAATATTTTTGATATTTTTTCTACTATTTTCTGAAAATAGTTCTTTCAGTTTCTGCGTATCCTGTTTTCTACATGCTTCTATTATTTGCTCCATCATTTTATCTGCTTCCTCTTGTTCTGATGTAAACCAATCAGACATATATTTCTCTCTATTCATACATCCTCCTATACTAAAAATTATAATACAACAACTAATTATCGTTATAACCTTTTTCATAAAAATCTCTCCTCTTACCAAGTATATATTACCACTTTATTTAGTGTATCAAACTCAAACATTACAAAAAACACCAAGAAAACTAAGTGTTTAAACCATTTCATCTTATCCGCTCCTTTACTATTCCATATTTTGAATGAGGGAGATACTCAACTACTAAGTGTTCTCCTTGATGAATACCTGTACTATATACTATTACAGATTTTTCCTGTCCAGTATCATCCTTTATTGATATACTTCGCTCTTCTAGCCTTTCCTCATCACTATAATTCCAAGACTCTACTATTCCTTCTGTAACTGTATACTCTTGCTTGACTAACGTCGGAATATCTAATATAGCAGGAATAACTATGCAATAAACCATAAATATCAAACCTATCCCAGAAATAATTTTAATAATTTTATTAATATTTTTTTCGTGATTTCGTATCCAATCTCTGGTGTCACCAGGTGCCTGCTCCCATTTTATAAGTCTAACCTTCTTCCATATCCAATATAGGTATATTATTAAAAAGATAACTATAACTGTAACTTTTCCATACAAGCAAAGTAAAATTATTTCCATGAGAATTCCTCCTTCTACATTATCGGACACTCTATCATTTCATTTAATTTTTCCTCTCTTAGTAACTCCGAAAGCTTTTGTAAATATTCTGTAACATAAGAGATTTCTGTTTTTTCTAATGGTTTCTCTTTATCTTTTAGCCTTGATTTAGTAATAGGAATTAATGTATTCGTAACAAAATCCGGAAATGCAGAAATAGCTTCTAACGCAAAAAATTTCTTACTATCATTATACTTCATCAACCTAAAGAATGGAAGATATTTTCCTGCTCCCTAAAGCAAAAGCACCTGTCATTTTCAAAACGAAAATAGCAAGTGCCTTAAAGTTCCATATCCTGTTTTTTGCTTTTCGCCGGAATTGTCCGGCTGACTTCACGCTCTGCCATTTCCTTCTTCTTGCGGCTCAACTGCTCTATAATGGAACTTTTGGCTTTCTTCTTGATTTGCTCCGTTCCGGCTTTTTTGACCTCCGGTTTCATCAGCGTAGTTTGGATTTTCTGAATAGTTGATTTCATAGCATTTGTGATTCTGGCAATCACGCCATCCAATCGTTTCACTGCATACTCAACTTCTTTCTTTGAAGCCTTACGCTCAGGGGAGAGAACCCACGCCTTAGACTGCTCCACCAGCTTAATATCCTCCTTGTGCGTTTCCAGTTTTACAGTATCAGCAACGACCTCAACCGCCTTGTCATAGGCAATATCGGCAACCTCGTCCACCAAAGCTTCCACATCTTCAATCTTCATCGTGAGTTCTTCCAACTTTTGCTCCTGTGCTGCCAGTTGCTCCTTTTGCTTGAAAAGAATATAGTCCTGTTTTTCCAGATATGCACGACCACCATATTCCGGTTCTTCTTCCAGTTGTAAGCCATGCTTTTTCGCCACATCAAACAGCAGCACTCGGCAAGCTGAATCGAAAGTCATCTTGCGGTTGTTTTTTCTTCCGACTGGCTTCTCCGGTTCCGGCAGTTCAAACCCCAATGCTTCCAAAGCCTTTTCCTGTTGTGGGGCAATCTCTCCATATTGATTTTCACAGTCGAACACATGACGCTCGTGAATATGAGGGGTGCTTTCATCCAAGTGCAGCGCCCAATTCAGGATATGGACATGAGAGCCGAAACGCTCATTTGCGATTTCCATAAATTCTGTGACGATCTCAATGAGCAATTCCGGCGGAACATGATTGTCAAGCGTTCCAATCTGATAGACCGTTTCCTCTGGACAGGTCTTTTTGCTTTTGAGTAAATCTCCAGTTTCCTTATTTCTTTCAGGGTGTCGGTTCTTCACATTTCTTTCATTCTGTCCTGTTACAAAATCATGATACCGCTGACGATAAAAAAGCTGTTCCACATCTTCAAAAGTGGCAGACAGCTCATTTTCCTTTTCGGGATTTTTGAAATTGCGGAAGCCATTGTAACAGTCCCAATAGAGATTTTGTTTGGCTCGTTCTTCGTCAATGTGTTCGCTGTTGGCAATGTCAAAACTGCGGTCATTGTGCTTCGGATTATAAACGCCATTCTTTCCGGCTCGTCCATTGTGCCTTGTTAATTTCACATGAGTTCCTCCTTTTCTTTTTGATTTCCCCGACAGGGGAGAAGGGCAGCGAAGCTGATTCCTTGCGGCTTTCTGCGTCAAGTAATACCCAGTATTAAGTGGCGAAACGCCACTTAACTGGGCAAGGCTGCCGCCCTTGACCTGCACAGGGATATTGCATTCCCTGTACCCATGCACAAAGGGTTGCACCCTCTGTACTCCCGCCCGAACAAACTGACTTCGCCCCGTCCCAAGCTCTGTCAGTTCCTTCGGTTTTACAAAACAGTCCACCGGACTATTTTGCAAAAAGAAAAACCGACGCATGATCGCTTTACGCTCAATACATCGGTTTCTTCATCTGACCTTGACGGTCATATTCAGTTGTGGCAGATTAGCCAATTTAAAAAATTACTCTGGCACATCTACTGAATAACTTAGATTGTTTCCTCTCTTGTCGCTCTTTAAATCATCATAATACCATAGATACATCGTTCTGTCATATACATTGATTTCAATAACACCATCTGGCTTTTGACCTTCTACTTCTAATGAGTAAATTTCCTTATCATGTGCATAGCCAAAAACAAATCTGGTATCTGGATAATTTGGATTCAAGTCCTGTTGAAAATCACTTAATTTTAAAGATGAACGAATTAGTTCTGTAATATCAGATATAAGAATGCTATCCGCTTTAGTTGTAACCGGTGTAGCATTCATAAATGCATATTGTACACTTGCTTCCTCCACCTGTTTTTTGCAGCGTGCCATCACAAAACCTTGAACGGGATTGTTATCACTTCCTGCTCGATAGAAAATCGTATCATACTGTTTGCCATTCCATATATGCAATATTTCATCAACATGATTAAGAAAATCTTCTGGAACAGAAAATTCTTCATTTTCAGCATTCAAAGGAGAATTCAAAATAGCTTCTTCGATAGAGTTATAATATGTAAGTTTAGAATCGTCTTTGCCATTATCTGTCAACTTAAACTCAATATACTCATTTCCTTTGTTTTCTTCTTCCGGAACATAAGTATAACGACCATTTTCAATATGGTCATCATAATCAACAAACAGTCCAATACATATCAGCGCTGCAAAAATCAAAAAAACTATTCCTACAATGATTAGCAATATTTTCAAAAATTTTTTCATACAAAAGTCCACCTTCTTGCTTCATTTCAGTAAATTATATCATACCGATATGAACAATTCAATTCACACTCTATCAAGTAGTTTTTTACTTACCCGTAACGCGCATTTATGCAAAATCCATAGTCACCGATACTTTCCTCACGGGTGATATACAGTCGGAATTCTGTCAGCTCATGAAATAAGAAAAACCGACGCATGATCGCTTTACGCTCAATACATCGGTTTCTTTATCTGACCTTGACGGTCATATTCAGTTGTGGCAGATTACAGGTAATCTACAAATTTCCCAAAACAAAATAGGATATTTATTTTTATTCTATTCAACTACATACCCATATTCTGTGTGTGGTAAATACCTTACAGTTATCTTATCTCCTAAATCGCTACCTGTTCCCCAATATTTTAATGAATGTTCTTCTCCAGTTTTCTCATCTCTAATATGTATTCTTCTTTCACTATTAGAGTTTTCTCCTGACATTGCACCTTGTGTAACTTCTCCGGTAACTTCAACTAAATTGTTAGATAGTAAATAAGGTATATCCAAGCAACAAGGAACAGTTATAAATATACCGAGAATCAATAACCCAACAACTGCCATCACATTGATTATTTTTTCCCATTTTTGATATTTTATTTTTTCTTCTTCATTGACAGCCTTTCGTTTTATAAACTTCCCATTTTTCTTTCTATGCAAAACATACATAATTAAGACTATAAATGATACTATAATCACTCCAAAAGTTCTAAACATCAATAATGCCATAAATTTGTACTCCTTTCAAAGCGACACGCTATTTATTAACAGCTTTATCAGCTAATCTTTTATCTCCCCATGGCGTTTTCAGCATAGGCTCATTATCAATAATTCCTGCTCTTAAAATTTCAAGGGGTTTTTCTAATTGTAAGATGTTTTTATTATCTATAATAATAGCAGTTTGAAATTCCTCAAAACTTTCAAAAACTCTGTCTTGAAATATAAAAGATATATTTTCTTTACATTCCTCTGCGTTAGCAGGTAAAACACAGGAACCCATCACATATTTTTTCTCATTATAGGAAAACTCAATAAGAGTAAAAGCCATATCATTATCATAATCAGACTTGATAATTTCCATTAGATCTTTTGCTTCAATAATGAGCGTTGGCTTTTCATTTTTCTTAAAACCAAACATGAATAACACCTCCAAGAATTAACTTTATCTTATTTTTCATTATACTTCATCAACTTAACGAATGGAAGAAAAAATTTGTGTGCAGAGTTCCTGTTCAAGCCTTGTAACGCGCATTTATGCAAAATCCATAGTCACCGATACTTTCCTCACGGGTGATATACAGTCGGAATTCTGTCAGCTCATGAAATAAGAAAAACCGACGCATGATCGCTTTACGCTCAATACATCGGTTTCTTCATCTGACCTT
>ERZ773143.2375-NODE-2375-length-13826-cov-3.640331_pt1 | contig 13826 bp, 9 predicted proteins | sample MGYA00580852_ERZ773143 | MGnify/ENA primary metagenome ERZ773143 (study PRJEB29015, sample SAMEA2737853) | human gut metagenome | biome: human gut; feature: human-associated habitat; material: faeces | place: China | collected 2012 ... | reverse complement strand
GGGCCGGCGCTCCCGCTTCAGATTTTCGGTTTCTGGAGCATCCGGATAACCAGCGACGCCCCGTAAATCAGCATTCCGTACATGACCGAGATAAAAAACACCTTGAAACCGCCGGCCAGCAACGTCGGCGAATACCACCCCTCCGGGTCAACGTCGGCGGACAGGAAATCGAAATTTCCCGCAAATACAAGGACACCGCACGGCTGCGGTTCGAGTCCCCTGCGGGCGAATAACGCCCCGCAACCCGCGAACGGGAATTATTGCCAACACATCCGGCAGTGCGGCCATTTCCCCGACGGCATAAAACCCCGATATTTGCATTACGGGAACAATGAGCCGGAGAAGGCCACATGCCACCGGGAAACTTAAAACAGGGAAAGTTATGAAACAATATGATGCCGTCATCATCGGCTTCGGCAAAGCGGGCAAGACCCTCGCCGCCGAACTGGCCGCACACGATTGGAGCGTCGCGATGGTCGAACGCTCGGACAAAATGTACGGGGGAACCTGTATCAACATCGGCTGCATACCGACCAAAGCCCTGATCCACAGTGCCGGGCTCGCAGCCGCAGGGCACCCGCTGACCTTCGGGCAGCGGCGGGACTATTACAGGGAGTCCGTCGCCTCGAAAACGGCGCTGGTCGACCTGTTGCGGGACAAGAATTACCACAAGCTGGCCGACAACGCCCGTATCGACGTCTACACGGGCGAAGGCAGTTTCGCCTCCCCGGAAACCGTCGCCGTGAAAACCACCCAAGGGACGCAGCAGATCGGCGGCAAATACATCGTCATCAACACCGGCGCCGAGACGGTAATCCCGCCCATCGAAGGCATCGCGCAGAGCAGGCGGGTCTATACCAGCACCTCGATCATGGAGCTCGAAGAGCTGCCGCAGCACCTGGTAATCGTGGGCGGCGGATACATCGGGCTGGAATTCGCCTCGATGTACGCCTCATTCGGATCGAAAGTCACCGTGCTCGAAGGGTTTGCGGAGCTGATCCCGCGCGAAGACCGCGACATTGCGGCCGCCGTACGGGAGGCGCTGGAAAAAAAGGGCATCGAATTCCGCATAGGCGCGCGGGTCGAATCGGTGAGCGACACCGCCGGGGGCGTCAGGGTCGCCGTGGCCGACACACAGACAGGCGGAAAATACGAAATCGACGGGGACGCCGTGCTGCTCGCCACGGGACGCCGCCCCGCCACCGCAGGGCTGAACCTCGAGGCCGCCGGGATCGAAACCGACGACCGGGGTGCCGTCAGGGTCGACGCACACCTGCGCACGACGGCTCCCCGTGTCTTCGCCGCAGGCGACGTGACGGGCGGGCTGCAATTCACCTATGTTTCGCTGGACGACTTCCGGATCATACGCGACGTGCTGCTGGGCGACGGAGCCCGCACCACGGCCAACCGGGGCCCCGTTCCCTATTCGGTCTTCATCGAACCGACGCTCTCGCATGTGGGCATGCACGAAGAGGAGGCACGCAAGGCCGGGCGCGACATCCGCGTCAACAGGATCGCCGTCGCGGCATTCCCGCGTTCGCGGATACTGGGTTCGACGGAGGGTGTGCTCAAAGCCGTCATCGACGCCAAGACCGACGAGATACTGGGGTGCACGCTCTTCGGAGCCGAATCGGGCGAAGTCATCAACACCGTCGCCACAGCCATGAAGCACGGCGTCACGGCACACGACCTGAGCAATTCGATCTACACCCATCCGAGCATGAGCGAATCGCTCAACGACCTGTTCGCCTGACGGGAACCGGTACGGGCTCCGCCGGGCATCGCCGGATAAGTATCAGGGAAAAGATCTGGGGAAGGTCAGGGGAAGGCTCCGAAGAGAAAGCCACGGGGGAGGGCGGGGAAACACACCGGTTACGCCGGCCAGAAAAGACGGCCGGAACGACCCGGCGTCACCCCAACCCCTATGATCGCCGCCGCGCTACTTTCCCATCGCCGCCACCACGCAGCGGATCGTCGGGAAAGCATCCCGCAGGTTGCGGGTGACCTCCGCGGGCGTACACCACACCACCTGCTCAATCCCCTCTTCGGCCTGAGGCACAAGCCGGGCACAGGATGCCGTATGCAGCTCGTACCAGTGGGTGCGTTTCAGCTCCCAGCGTTCGGTCTTGGGGAAATAATAGGCATGCAGCGTATCGCACAGGGGTCGCACCACCCCGGCGCGGACACCCGTCTCCTCCTCGATCTCGCGGGCCGCGCACTCCTCGATCCGCTCGCCGCATTCGAGGTGCCCCTTGGGCAAGTCCCAGCGGCCGTTGCGGCGGATCATCAGCCATTGGCCGCAATCGTTGACCACCACGCCGCCCGCCGCCTCTATAAGCGCGAACTCCGCGGCAAAGGCCCCGAACGCCGCCCCGGGATCGGGCGTGACGACAGCCGCCTTGTTGTACGATTCGAGAATTTTCGTTACCTTCGCTCGTGATATGCCGCCGTCCGGTGCGGGCGTCACGGCATACCATCCCTCGCCAGGGGTCTTCGCAGTGAAAACCACGGCTTTATCTGCAAAATATACGGTATAGTCCATGCTGGCTCGATTTGAACGCGAAAATACGAATAATATAGAAGAAACCCCGACCAAAATGAAAAAATTACTCCTTTTTATGGCTATTGCAGCTGTGGGACTGGGCGCATGCGACGACAGGCGCCCGCAACCGCTTACGATCGACAACGCCCTGACGGCCGACGAAATCGCCGCAGGCAGGCTCACCCCCGAGGTGATGTGGAAAATGAGCCGTGCAGGCTCCTCGTCGCTCTCGCCCGACGGCAAGACGCTCCTCTATGCGCAAACCGACTACAACATGGCCCAAAACCGCGGCGTGACGACCATCTGGGTGCAGGATATGGCATCGGGCGCCGTGACGCGCCTTACCGACACGGCGTCGAACAACGCCGATCCCAAGTGGAGTGCCGACGGGCGGAAAATCTATTTCCTGTCGGATCGCAGCGGCTCGATGCAGGTGTGGCGGATGAACGCCGCTGGCGGCGACGCGACCCAGGTTACGGGCAGCGGCGGGGGCGAGGGTGTCCCCGACGTCGAAGGATTCGGTGTCAGCCCCGATGAAAAGCACATCTGGTGGGTACAGGCCGTGCAGACGGCGCGGCGCAAATCGTCGGACGTATACAAGGACATGGACAAGTCGAAGGCCCGCATCTACGACGACCTGATGGCCCGCCACTGGGACTACTGGGACGAAGGCTCCTACCGCCATATCTTCATCGGCGAACTGGGCAAGGGCCTCGTGACGGGAGGCACGGACATCATGCCCGATGCACAGTGGGACGCCCCGCTGGCGCCCTATTTCGACATGGCCGAAATCGCCTGGAACAACGCCGGAACGATGCTGGCCTATACCTGCAAGCCGCTCACCGGCACAGAATACGCCGTTTCGACCGACTCGGACATCTTCGTCTATGTGCTCGAAAGCGGCGTGACGCAGAACATCTGCAAGCCGGTCAATGTCAATACCGGGGAGCCCGTCGCAAGCGACAAGGCCGTCATGGCCGGTTACGACAAATACCCCGTATGGTCGCCCGATGACACGAAAATCGCCTTCCTTTCACAGCGCCGCGCAGGCAACGAGTCGGACAAGGCGCGCCTGTTCCTCTACGACTGCCGGACGGGCGACATGCAGGATCTGACGGAAGATTTCGACTACAACGCCATGAACGTCGTCTGGGAGGGCAACGACCGCATCTGGTTCATCGCACCGATCGAGGCGACACACCAGATCTGCCGCATCTCACCCTCCGTAGGCGAGGTAGAGGTGGTAACCCGCGGCGACCACGACATCAACGCCTTCTCGATGGCCGGCGATAGGATCGTCGCCGAAATGTGCACGATCTCGATGGCCACCGAGTTCTTCGGCGTCGACCCCGCCGACGGCACGCTGACGCAGCTTTCGGCCATCAACAAACCGGTTTACGACAACATCAGGATGGGCGAGGTGCAGAAACGCTGGGTGAAGACCACCGACGGCAAGCAGATGCTGACGTGGGTGATCCTGCCGCCCGATTTCGACCCGGACAAGAAGTACCCCATCCTGCTTTACTGCCAGGGCGGCCCGCAAAGCGTCGTGTCGCAGTTCTGGAGCTACCGCTGGAATTTCCAGCTGATGGCCGCGCAGGGCTACGTCGTCGTGGCGCCCAACCGCCGCGGCCTGCCCTCGTTCGGGCAGGAGTGGCTCGACCAGATATCGGGCGACTACGCGGGGCAGAACATCCGCGACTACCTCTCGGCCATCGACGACGTGGCCGGGGAGCCGTGGGCCGACGAAACCCGCATGGGCTGCGTCGGGGCATCGTACGGCGGTTACTCGGTATTCTTCCTGGCCGGCTGCCACGAAAAGCGTTTCAAGGCGTTCATCGCCCACTGCGGCATCTTCAACTTCGAGTCGATGTACGGCGAGACCGAAGAACTGTTCTTCATCAACAACGACTACGGAGGCCCCTACTGGGATCGGTCGAACCAGGTCGCACAGCGCTCCTACGCCAATTCGCCGCACAAATTCGTCAGCAAATGGGACACGCCGATTCTGATCTTCACGGGCGAGTACGATTTCCGCATCCCCTACACGCAGTCGCTCGAAGCCTTCACGGCAGCCCGCGTGCGCGGCATCCCGGCGCGGCTGGTGGAATTCGAAAACGAGGCGCACCAGGTCTTCAGACCCCAGAACTCGCTCGTCTGGAACCGCGAATTCTTCGGCTGGCTCGACAAATACGTGAAATAACAGACAGGGGCACCCTCGTCACAAGGCCATCCGGATTTCCCGGATGGCCTTTTTTGTCCACCGTACATACTTTTACGTTTTTCATCTTATCATTTCAGTCCGGCCGCCATCCCTCAAATCGGCTGATTCATTGGAAAAATCCTCCGGTTCATTGAATTTATTTTCATTTACGGCTACGCGAATCTACTTTTGTTACGTAACTTTAAACTATTGCATATCATGGGAATTGAATTAGCCAAACAAGGGGGGGGGAAGTACTCTGTCCCTACCATCGAAGTAATCGAGATTACGACTGAAAAGGGGTTTGCCACATCAAATCCAAGCGGGCCTGTTAGTCCGATGTCCTATGACGACAGCTTCATGAGCGAATCCGACGAAGCCTAACACCGCAGCGCCATGAAAAAAATTCTTAAACCGCTCTTCTGTGCAGCCGCCCTCGTATTGCTGGCCGGCTGCAACAAGTTCGACGAGGCGAATGCCACTCCGGAAACCAGCAACGGTTCGCTTATTAAAGTCTATGCCAATGTCGCCGAAAACGACGGCACCCGCGCCAACATCAATGTCGGCGAAAGCGTCTTCACGGCCGAATGGGAAGCCGGCGACGCCCTGGGCATCCTGCCGGTCAAAACCGGCGGCACGGCACCCGCCACAGCCGCTAAGTTCGACTACAACACCGCCTCGGCCGCATTCGAAGGTTCGCTCAACGATTTCGTAGCGGGCGGCGGCAATTACTATGCGTTCTTCCCCCACGCGCAGGTCACAGGTACCACGGCCAACCTCCCGTTCGGGAACCTGCGTACGCAGACGGGCAACGATTTCAACAGCGCCTACGACGCGCTGGTCGCTACTCCCCAGGCATACGGCGCAGCCGACGAGGCGGGCAAAGTGGACGGCAACCCCGTAGCTTTCACGCTGCACCGCCTCACGTCGATCCTCGATTTCTCCATCGCCACGCAGGCCGACAAGGTGAAATACCTGCTGCTGACCGCCGGCGGGGAAACCCAAAAGCTTTCGGCCTCGAGCCTCGATCTCGCCCTCGAGAACGGAGGTGCCGAAACGGCTGCCACCCTCAGCACAACCGACCAGTCGAACGTCATCGCACTGCAATACACGCCCGATGGGGCGAGCGCCGACAAGGTCGAAGCCTTCTTCAACGTCCCGGCCGACCTCTACCCCACGCTGACGCTCGACGTAATCGGCTCCGACAACCAGATGGCTACGGTCACGGTCAACCGCACCGAAGCCTTCAAAGCCGGAACGCTCTATACGAAAGCGGTCTCCGACCTGCAGTTCGCCCCCATCGACGCCCCGTCGCTCGTATGGCTGGGGGAAGATATGGATGCAGTACATGATATTACAAAATGCGGAACAGATTATCAGGCAAATATTAAAATTAATGCCCCGGGCGGAATTGCCAATCTTGTAGTTAATGTTTCTTCCGAAATACTCAATTCTCTCAGCATTAGCCAACTCAATCTTTTCACTGATAAAGTACTATCAGAAAATTTACCCGTATCATACGAAGATGACCTCGGATTAAGTTGCTGCAGCCAAATACAGTATAAAAAATCCATTGATTTCAATATCACACTGCTGATTCCATTAATTGAATCCATTGGAGCTCCTGCCGGCAGCATGCATGTTTTCGAGGTAGTTGTAACAGACCTCGCAGGACAAACTACAACCCAAGAACTGAAATTCCAAATGCCAACAAAAGTCTCGCTCGAAAAAACAGACCTTTGGGCTAACACAGCATCTCTGACTATCAACAACATAGATAAAAATGCGCAATCCGTATCTTTACAATACAGGATTAAAGGTGAAACGGAATGGAATACAGCAGAAGTTGTTTCCAATAGTGACGGGAACTATACCGCTACAATCAAACCGACATGGACATCTGGTGAAAATGAAGCAGGGCTCACAATCTACACTGCAAATAACAAAACAGGCCTCTTTGCAAAAAAACAATATGAATATCAGTTGTTGGTAGACGGTATTGTCCTTGAACAAAATATATTCACTCCTGCAAATAATGAAGGTGATCCTATTTTTTCGGGATTCTCGTCAAGTTCAAGTTGCTTCACAACCTCAAACACATCCTCGACCTCTTGGGGGAGCGGGAATAATACATTTGCTTCGAGTCTTTGCACCTATGACGAAAGTACATCTGCAGCATACATGCAGGCAAAAAATCCAGGCATTGGCTCCATCCAGTTAGCACCGGGAAATTTATTCACAGGAACTTTTAAATTCAACGGAATATTCCAACAAACAGGAACAGTTAGCTTTGGACAGAAATTCACTTACACAGCACGACCTACCGCTCTCAAACTTTACTACAAAGCAGAGATCGGAACTGTAACCGCAGCCGGCACAAGCACTTATATTAATGTCGATGAGCAAGATCAAGCAAGTATTGTCGTATGCATTACCGACTGGAGCAACCGCCATGCAACGACTGCGGGAAAAGGAACCCCTTCCGGTGTATGGAATCCGGCGACCAAAGTGGGACTGAGTGCGGAGGAGAAAATCATCGCCTACGGTGTGGTATATCCGAGTCAAACTGTTAAGGATATGACGGAATTAATCATTCCATTAAATTATTATGACAATTCAAGTGGGGCACCGACTGGAAACTATACTATCGTTATTTCATGTGCAACCAGCCGATATGGAGATTACTTGAATGGATGTGCAGGTAATAGCCTATACGTCAAAGATTTCGAATGGGTATACTAACCCGCCGGAATATCCGGAAGGCCAAAGGCCTTTATCCCCGACCTCCCTGCGATTGCAGGGAGGTTTTTTCTTGCGGGGAGGGACTGCCACGGCAGGCCGTCGCGCAACCGACGGACAAGCGACACAGCCGGCCATCGGGTGCATCGAGTGTTGTGAAAGGCGAAAACGAGATACGGGCATGCTCGCCGGACAGGGTGTTCGTGATGAAAAACCGGACATTCGTTGAATTTATTTCCAAGATACGCGCCGCATGTCTATTTTTGCACATTGCCAATAAAAAACTCATACCCATGCGCATAAAATTCCGGACATCCCGACCCATGCAAACGCCTCGGGATATTTCATATACCGGTAATCCGACCGGCGGCACAACGGCATATCCCGCCGTACTCCCGGCAGCGCACGAGGCAACCGAGAATCCCGACAACATCTTTTACCGAACGATCCGGACTGCTATGAAAAAACAACTTATATATCTATTGGCATCGGCGGGCCTGCTGGCCGCCGGATGCTCCACGGAAAACGACACGGAAGCGACGGGATACGGCACCCTGTCCGTTAGCTGCACGGCCGACACGTCGATCGACACGGCTTCGGCCGAGGCTTCAGGCACGCCCGAAGCGCCCGCAGCCGGGGCTTTCTCGCTCACGGTAACGGGCGAAACGGGCACGCAGAAATGGGATACGCTCACCGAGTTCGAGCAGAGCGAAACCGTCTTCCGGATGGGCAGCTACACCGTCGCGATCGCCCACGGCGACCCCGATGCGGAAGGAGCCGGCAAACCTTACTATTATGCCGAACAAAAGATCGAAGTGCTGCCCCGGCGCACGGTAAATGCAGATCTGACCGCCACGGTGGCCAATTCGCAGGTGGTAATCCGCGCCACGGAGCAGTTCCTCGCCTATTTCCACGATGCCAGGTTCACCGTGACGACGGCCTCGGGCAATGAATTCGCCTTCACGCCCGGCAGCGACCCTGCCGACGAACCGGTGTTCGTCAAGGGCGGCACGCGGCTCACGGTGACCGGCACGGCACGCCGTCAGAGCCCGACGGGCACGGGGGAAGGCCCCGAGGTGACTTTCTCCGCCCAGACGCTCGACGCCACGACGCCGCGCACCTGCCACATCATCACCTACGATGCCAAAAACGCGGGCAGCGCCACGCTGACCATCACACTCGGCGAGGATTACACCGATACCCGGACGCTCGACTGCGAGGTCAACGAGGGAGCCATCGACGATACCGAAAAGAAATAAAAAACAGGGAAAGATATGAAAACATTTACCAAATTTCTTACGATGTTAGCGGTTGCGGCACTCTTCGCGACCGGCTGTGTAAACGAAGAGCCCCCGTACAAGGAGGATCCGAACCCCGAGCCCGCCGGGACGACCGGCTATCTGTCGATCGGCAACCTCTCGATGACGGTCGTCTACGACGAAACCGAAATCCGTCCCGACGACACGTCGGACGAGACGCAGGCCGCACGCACCGCATCCGGGACGCGCGCCACGGCTCCCGACGTGGACAGCTTTATCGTGGAGATCCTCGACGCCGACAACGCGCAGGTACTCGAAATGACCTATGCCGAGCTGAAGGAGCAGCTCAAGACGCCGATGGAACTGAAGGTGGGCGCCTACCGCATGGAAGTCCGCTCGGAAGACACGATGCCCGGCGTGGACTGGGAACTCCCCGTCTACGGTGCGACGAGCGACTTTACGATCACCAAGGCACAGACGACCTCGCCCGAAGAGGTGGTCTGCACCCTGCAGAACATCAAGGTCTCGGTGGAATATTCGCCCGAGCTGGCCGATATGCTGGCCGACACCAGCAAGGCCACCGTATCGCTGGGCGACACCAGCCTGGATTTCCTCAAAACCGAAACCCGGGCGGCCTATTTCAAACCGCAGGCACTGGAAAACACCCTGGACTTCGTATTCGACGGCACCTTCGCCGACACCGATGTCCCCGCTAAATTCAGCAAGCAGATCACCGGGGTCAAGGCCGGGCAGTGGCGCAAGGTTTCGGTCGTAATCGGCTACGCCGACAAGGGCAACATCCTCTTCTCGGTCAAAGTCGACAACAGCATCCTCCAGGACAACAAGTTCGTCGTCGACGGTACGGAAAACCTCGGGGAAGAACTCCTCGAAGACCCCAACGCCCCGGCACTCACCTGGCCCGGGCACGACATGACGCAGCCCTTCACGCTGACCGACGCCATGTTCGACGCGGAGGGGAACTGCATCGAGCCGTTCGCATTCGACCTCTCCTCGCGCAACGGCATCGAATCGCTGCAAGTGACCGTCGGCTCCACCAACAGCCAGTTCCTGGCGTCGATGGCCGCCATCCAGTTGCCCGAAACATTCGACCTCTGCGCCCTCGACGCATCTTCGGTGGCAGGGATTATCCTCAAGGGCTTCGGCTACCCCGTAGGCAGCGAGCTCAAAGGACAGACGGCCAAGAGTTTCAACATCGCAGGGCAGATCAGGGCGCTCTATGAATTCGACGGTACGCACACCTTCGCCTTCACGATGACCGATGCAAAAGGCGTCTCGTCCGAAGCCGTACTGACGCTCGTAGTCGATAAAAGCTCGGGGCAGACGGGCCCCCGGATCACGTGGCGCGGCTACGACATCGACCAGCAATACGAAGTGCAGAAGGACATGGTGATCGACATCGACATCGAGGCCGACAAAGGCATCAAGTCGTTCTTCGTGACGATCGACTCCGAAACGCTGAGGCCGCTGCTGCCGGTGATCAACCTGCCGGAGAAATTCGACATCTGCGACATCCCCGACGAACTGGTCGAAGTCCTGCACGGCGAATTCGGGTTCCCGATCAACGAGCAGGTAAAGAACCGGACGTCGGTGACCTTCTCGATCACCAAATTCGTCGAGATACTGCTGGAAATCCCGGGCGAGCATAATTTCGTCCTCGACGTGACGGACAACGATAATGTACTGACGCACAAGACTGTCAAACTCATCGTCCACTAAAGCCGACCGATAATGAAACGATATATCTCATATTTTGCCGTACTGCTCGCGGTGCTCCTCGGCGCGGCCTGCTCGAAAGACGACGCAGCCCCGGGCACCGACGGGCGCACGGGCTTCATGGCGATGACGGTTTCGACCCGGCAGACGGCCGACACCGGCGAATACGACCCGTTGCAGCACCAGACCGTCTACATCTACAACGACGAGGGCGGCCTGCTGCGCAAATACACCTCGAAAGAGGCCTGTCCCGAACGGCTGGAACTGTTGGCCGGCACTTATCGCGTAGCGGTCGAAGCCGGAGAGGAAGCCCCCGCCGATTTCACGAAACGGTTATACAAGGGCGAGGAGACGTTCACCGTCAAACCCGGCGAAACCACAAACGTTGCGGTCGTCTGCCAGATCGTGAACACCGTCGTAGAGGTGAAATTCGACGATACGATCGCCGAGAACCTCGCCCCCGGCTATTCCGTATGGATTGCCGGCGGGGAAAAGGTCGACGAGGAAGCCGCCGAAGCGGGCAGCGTCCCGGCGCTCAGGTTCACGGCCGAGGGGACGGGTTACTACACCCTGCCCGCAGACATGACGTCGCTGGCCTGGCTCTTCCGCGGAACACATGTCGAGGGTAAGAACGTGGAAATGGAAGATTACATCCCCAATGTCAAAGCCGGCGGCAAGTATACCCTCACGTTCAAATATTCGCCCGACCTGCCCGGTTTTATCGACTGCGTGCTGATCAGCGTCGACCCCGATACCGACGACAAGGACGACGAAATCATCTTCAGCCCCGATCCGGCCGTCATCAGCGAAGGATTCGACATCACCGAAATCCAGAAGTACCGATCCGGAGAGAAGAAATACCGGATCATGGCCTTCTCGGAACTGACCCGGTTCACGGTTTCGGTAGGCGACAAGAGCTACGACGCGCTCAACGGCACGACCGAGGGCATCTCCCTCGAACCGGTCGACAAATACAACGTCCGGCTGACGCTCTCCGATGCGTTCTTCGCTTCGTGCCAGGCCGGCGACCAGAAAGTGACGCTCCGCATCGAGGACGCCAACGGCGGTTCCTCGGAGGTCGCTACGACCTACCGCCTGGAGGGACTGGTTCCCGTAACGGCGGACGACTACGACCTGTGGGCCAATACGGTCACGCTGCGCGTGGTTTCGTTCACGCCCGGCACCACCGTGCAATTCGGCCTGCGCAGCAGCGGCGGCGAGTGGCAGCCGATGGCAGGGACGTCGCAGGGCGACGATTTCATCACGGCGACCTATGCGCCCCAGTGGGTTCCGCAAACCGTAAAAGAGCAAACCGTATATACGCAGGCCGCCGGCACGGGAATCATCGCGACACACAGCTACGACTTCAGAGCCATTATCAACGGCACGGAAACTACCGGAACATTTACGGCCGGAGAGGTACAGCCAATCCCCAACGGCGACATGTCGGGCTGGAGCATGACCGGAGGCTTCGCTTTTCCCAACGCCGCGGGAGAATCGTTCTGGAGCAGCGGCAACAATACCATGACAAAAACGCTCTGCACCTCTACCGACGTGAAATTCGGGAAGTCTGCACCGGCTGCAAAACTAACCAGCACCAATATGCTGGTATTGGCCGCAGGCAACCTGTTCACAGGAGAATTCGCCTATAAAAGTTTCACAGGCACCGTCCAGTTCGGACAAACATACGCATTTACGGCACGTCCTTCGGCAATGAAGGTAAAATACCATGCCCACGTCGGCACGGTCGACAAAGTACGCACCTCGGGCGATATTTGTCCCTATATCAAAAAGGGCGATCCGGACATGGCTCGTATTTTCGTCGCGATCGTCGACTGGAACGCCCCGCATGAGGTCGTATCCGGCATGACGACCACCAAAGGTGCATGGGATCCGGAAAAAGGCATCGACAACGTATCGGAAGGCAAAATCCTGGGATACGGATCGCTCTGGATCACGCAATCGACGGATGGCGAGGATATGCAGGACGCCGAATTAGACATCGTATGGTACGACCACGAGACGCGCCCTGCCGAAGGGAAGTATTCGCTCGTGATCTCATGTGCCTGCAACGCTTACGGCGATTATTTCACCGGTTGCTCGAAAAACGTGATGTACGTCGACGATTTCGAATGGGTATATTAACGATTAAACGCAAACGCACGACAATGCGCAAGATAACCACCAGTACGCTCCTGGCACTCCTGCTCCTGGCAGGCACGGCGCCGGAGAGCCGTGCACAACAGACGGACGCCACGGCGTCCCTCGCCCCGCAGGCCGACAGCACGAGCTGTATGCTGCACGAGGAGCATCCTCAGACCGTCAACGAAATGCGGCGCCAGCGCGGCCTGACCGACAAACACAACCTCTTCGTCCCGCGCGGGCAATGGATCTTCGGAGGGACGGCCTCCTACTCGACCCACTCGAACGACACGTACAGGTTCCTGGTCGTCGAGGGCATCGAATCGAAGGGCTACACGTTCAAGGTCAGCCCGATGATCGCCTATGCCTTCCGCGACAACATGGCGCTCGGAGGCCGTTTCATCTATTCGCGCTCGCTGCTCAAGCTGGACAAGGCCGACCTCAACTTGGGCGGCGAGGACTCCGACCTGAACTTCGAGCTGAACGACTGCTACTCGCTGCAACAGAGCTATTCGGTGGCCATGATCTGGCGCCAGTACATCCCCCTGGGCCGCAACAAGCGTTTCGCGCTCTTCAACGAGATGCAGCTCTCGGGCGGCGGCACGCAGGCACGCTTTGCCAAGGACTCCCCGGTGAAGGGCACCTACCAGACGGGCTATACCTTCTCGCTGGGTATCTCGCCGGGTATCATCGCCTTCGCCACGAACAACATGGCCGTCGAGGTCAACGTCGGCGTGATGGGCATCAGTTACAGCCACACCAAACAGGTACACAACCAGGTGACGGTCGGCAAGCGCGACGCCAGCATGATGAACTTCAAAGTCAATATCTTCTCGATAGGGCTCGGCATGGCATTCTATCTCTAAACACGGCACGCACATGAAACGAATCATACTTTCCATTTTATCGGTATTCATCACTCTCGGCGCCGCAGCGGAGACGGGACAAGCCCTCCCCGCGGTGCAGCGGGCCGCTACGGCCGCAGTCGAAGAAACCCCCTCCGGCAACGAGGACACCGTGCCCCCGGAAACTTCGGACACCCCCGGAACGGGCACCGAAGCCACGGCGGAAACAACTTCGGGACTCGCCGCAGAAACGGACACCGCAGCCGCAGCGGGTACCCTCGGTGCCCTGGCGGCCTCCCCGGCGACGATGCCCGCAGCCATGCCGGCCGAAAAGCACAAGCGCCCCCAGGTGGAGCGTTTCC
>ERZ773143.2373-NODE-2373-length-13835-cov-13.215893_pt1 | contig 13835 bp, 10 predicted proteins | sample MGYA00580852_ERZ773143 | MGnify/ENA primary metagenome ERZ773143 (study PRJEB29015, sample SAMEA2737853) | human gut metagenome | biome: human gut; feature: human-associated habitat; material: faeces | place: China | collected 2012 ... | reverse complement strand
CCTTGAAGCGCATACACGACATCGCGTACGCCACCATCAGCACGAACAGCGTCGAAATGACGCAGGTGAAGCAGGCAACGATGAACGTGTTGAGCATCCACTGCGGGAACTGGTTGACCGAGTCGGGCGAAAGCAGCGCCTTGTAATGGTCAAGCGTATACGCCTTGGGGAAGAATGTCGAGATGTTCGGCCCCTTGTCCACGCCGAAGGACGTGACAACCAGCCACAGAATCGGAATCAGCCAGAAGGCGGCAAGCAGCGCCAGCACAACGTGGCGAGCCGTTAGCTTGGCAACCTTCGCGGGTGTCATGCGGTGTTTGTCGTGATAACGGAGCGCCTCGGCTTTGATGGCGGCTTCCTCGCGCGCCAATGCCGCGTGCTTCTCCTGCTCCGGCAGATGGTCATATTTCGTCGTACTCACTGGAAGCTCTCCTCCTTATCGCCCTTAATCATGCGGCTGAAGGCGACCAGCGTCAGAATCGCGCAGACCACGAAGACCAGAATGCCGATGACCGACGCCATCTTGTAGTTGCTCTGATCCTGCGTCAGGCGGTACAGCCACGTCACCAGCAGGTCAACTTCGTTCGCGTTCGCGTTCGCCATCAGCTGGTCGGACGTGGTGTACACGTCGCGGCTGAGCAGCCAGATGACGTTGAAGTTATTGATGTTTGCCACCAGCGAGTTGACCAGCGAAGGCCCTGTGATGAAGAGAATGTACGGCATGGTGATGGACTTGAACGACTGCCATGCGTTCGCGCCGTCAATCTTTGCCGCCTCAATCAGCTCCGTCGGGATGTTCATCAGGATGCCGGTCGCAATCAGCATCTGGTAGGGGATGCCGACCCAGATGTTGATGAGGATAATCATCGGGCGTGCCCACGCGGGGTGGGTAAGGAACGGGATGAAGTTCGCTGTCGGAATTGCGCCGATGGAATAGAGCCAGTCGGTCAGACCGATGTTCTTGCAGATGGTGTTGACGATGCCCAAATCAGCAAAGAAGTTGCGAACCAGCAGCAGCGACACGAACTGCGGCACCGCCATCGCGACCATGAAGCAGGTACGCCAGAACTTCTTGCCCTTCGTGTTGCGGTTGTTGATGAACATCGCCATCAGGATGCCGCCGATATAGCAGGTGAACGTCGCCAGCACCGCCCAGACGAGCGTCCACACCAGTACGCGCGTGAACGCATAGCCGAACGAGCTGTCCGCGGTCAGGGCGGTGAGCTTGCTGAAGTTATCCAGCCCAACCCAGGTGAACAGCTTCGACGGGGGCAGGTGGTTGCGGTCATAATTCGTGAAGCCGATGAGAATCATGACAATCAGCGGGATGATGGTGAACAGCACCACGCCCAGCACCGGCAGCGTCAGCAGCGTGACATAGAATTTCTCATTAAGGTAGCAGTTGATATCCTGACGGAAGCTGTTAGGCTTTTTACCGGCAGCCTTTTGCTGCTGGAGCAGGTAATTCGACTGCACGACCATCATGGTCGCCACGACCAGCGAGACAATGATCACCATCGCAATGACGCTGAGCAGCAAAATAGCAAACGAGTTATCGTAATTGTTGACCTCGTTTTTGAGGGTCACCGGGTTGAACTGCATCTCCATCTGGACAGTGCCGAGCGTGCCAAACTTTTTTAAAGCCGGAATGCCGGAGGTACCCAGAAAATACAGCCCCAACCCCTGCACCAGCGTTACCAGCAGTGCCTTGATGAGCTGTCCATGCCCGATGTAGCCCAGACCCCAGACAAGCAGCGACAGCTTGGTGAAGGCATCGCCGCGGACAAATGCACGGCCGAACTTCTGAATGAAATTTGCTTCTTTTCCGTCGCCACGCGACGGTGCAAGAACCATTTCTGCCACAGAAGTCATCTCCTTTCTTATGCGCGGGATTTAAAAAAAAGCGGGCACGCCGCATAGCCGCTGCGTGCCCGCTGGATTATTTTTTACTGTGCCACGGGTGCGGTGATACCGGCTACAGCATCGTCCACCAGCTGCTGGGTGGTCTTGCCCTGCGTATCGCCGGAAACCAGGATCTCGCCCAGGCTTGCGGCGGAGCTCCAGTAGTTGGCACCTACGCGCTGCAGGGTGGCGTAGTCGCTCTGCTCAGCCAGTGCGGCGATGGCAGGCGCGCTCTGCACGGCCTCAGACTCGTTCACAGCAATGTTGGAGGGTCCGAGCTGACGGTCATTGAAGCGCTTGGCCTGATTGTCCTCGTTGGTGATGTAGTCAGCCAGCATCATGGCAACACCGACATTGGCGCTGTGGGGATTGACGCCGACCAGCTTGTAGCCGGAGAAGGAAGCCATCTGCACCTGCTCGCCGTTCAGGGTGTAGGTGGGCAGCTTGGTAGCGGCGTAGTTATCGCCCCAGGTATCCTGCGCGGTTTTGGCGTTCCATGTGCCAGAGATGGCGGCGCAGCAGCTGCCGTCCTTGATGCCGGAAACGATGTCTGCATCCGCGCCGGACTTGAAGGCGGACTGGGCGCTCATATCCAGAATTGCCTGCGTGACATCGGCACCGGGGGCCTCGTTCCAGTTGCAGACGGTGTTGATGCCGTCATCGGCGAGGGTAGCCTTCAGGCCGGCACCAGCGTAGAAGCTGTAAATGTACCAAGCATCGTTCAAACTCATCATGAACTTTTTGCCGGAGGCATCGGCCTTGGCCAGCAGGGCATCCATGCTCTTGACATCATCCTCGCTCAGGACGCTCTTGTCATAGTAGAGGAAGTAGCCGTTGTCGGCGGTCATGGGGTAGGCGTAAAGCTTGTCGTTCATGGTCGCGGCCTCAACGGAGCCTGCCAGGTTGCGGCTCTTGACATCCTCGGGGTTCAGCAGGATTTCCTGCAGGGCACCGGCTGCCACCAGCTCGTTGAGCTGATCATCCGCAAAGGCGAAAACATCGGCAGCTGCCTCGGGGTCAGCCAAAACGGTATCCTTGGCGCTGGACTCGGACTGAACGCCGATCTCGATCGTAACGTTGCCTTTGTCGGCATTCTCCGCGATGAAGGCATCAGCCATCTCACGCAGCATGGTCTGGTCTTCCTCAGCACCCCACATGGTCAGTTTCACATCGCCCCAGCTTTCTGCGGCGGAAGAAGCCTCACCGGAGGACGCAGTGGAATCGGCCTGAGATGCGGCAGAGGACGCAGCAGAGGAAGATGCAGCACCACCGCAGGCGGTCAGCATAGCGGCCGCCGTCACGGTGCTCACAGCAGCAAGAGCGTTATGACGGGAAATCCATTTTTTCATGATCGAGTTCTCCTTCATTTCTGATTTTGGAAGTGGTATGTTGCCAAAAGTTGCGCACTTATGTTGCGCACATTTGAGCAACCCTCTCGTTACAAACATAGAATACTCTCTTTTCAAGCCTCCGTCAATGGGTGATATTCACGGTATTGCAGCCCGAAAACTGGAAATTCTGACGGAAAAACCCGTGGCGCAGCCCATTTTACGCGCAACTTTTGCGCAACACGCGTGTATTCCCCCAAAAAAAGCCCCCGGTTTTGGTGTAAAACCGGGGGCCGGAAGCGCTATATATTTTCAGAAAGATTACAGGACAGCATACCTCCCCTGCTGCACAATCTGCGGGGTATCCCATAGAGGGACGCGGGCTATCGTCCATCGTGGGTACGGCTATTCCATTTGGTGGACTCACGCAAAATAACCTGATACCCCTCAATTTGGCGCTGCACCATTTCCTTGCCAAGCAGGCGGTCAAGCAGCATACGGCAGGCTGTGCGCCCCAGCTGCTCGGCATCGTACTGCACCGCAGACACCGAGGGCGTGATACTGGCCAGCATCGAGCTGTCATACAGGCTGGCAACGCGCAGATCGTGCGGCACCAGAATATGCCGGTTGCGCAACTCACGCATGACCTCATAGGCGATCTCATCGTCACCGCAGAGCAGGCAGTCCGCCTTTTGCTCAAGCGCTGCCTCCAGTGCATCAATGGTCTGCCCTGTTGATTCAATACCGGAATGAACAAGGCGCTGATCCACCGGCACGCAGGATTCCGCAAAGCCGCGCAGGTACCCGCGCGTGCGGTCGGTGTTGACGGCGTAGATCGTGCTGCCGACCAGCAGCGCGATCCGCTTGGCACCCATCTGCAGCAGAATACGGGTCATCTCGCAGGCGGCGGTAACCTGATCATTATCCGCCTGCGGTATCGTCTTATCCTCACTGCGGCCAATCAGCACAAACGGCACATCATACTGCCGCAGCAGGTCAATGCAGGGATCGTCTGCCATGGCGTAGGTCAGAATAACACCATCCACCTTATGGCTCGCCAGCTGACGCTGCAGCTGGGTATATTCTGTGCTGGAGGCGTAGCACAGCAGCATGTCATAGCCGCGCTGATCAGCCATGGTACAGATGCCGCCCATACATTTGCGCAAAAACGGCAGATCCAGTGTAATAAAGCGCTGCGGCACAACCATGGCAATGTTGTTAGTGCGCACCTTTGGGTCTTTTTGCGCAGACGCAGGCTCTGTGCGGGCATGCCCCATATAGGCGAACACCTTGGCGCGGGTTTTCTCGCTGATGCGACCTTTTCCGGAAAGTGCGCGGGACACCGTTGTTTTAGAAACACCCAGCGCCTCCGCCACCTGCTCGATAGTCATTTTTTCGTTTTCTTTTGCGGCCATTGGGGGAACCTTCTCCTTTGCATTGCATTGCGCAACAAATCTCATATCAGCATAACGGGATATTCTTTCGTTGTCAATGTCCGAAAGCAACAAAAAGCGTTCTGCTTTTTAGCAGAACGCTAAAACAGGCCGATTTTGTCAAAAAATACGGTCCATGTCCTTCCAAACTGCAGTCCGGTAGCGGTCAAGCACAGTGTTTCCCACCGTGGCAGGCTGTTCCGTGCAGTTCTGCACAAACACAAAGCTGCCGCGCCGCACCGCCAAGACTCCTTCCGGCAGAGCCTCCGGCCAAGCCGGGCTCAAGCCAATTTCCTTTGCCGCATCGTGATAAAACGCCCGATAAAAAGCCTCGTCAAAGCGGCTGGCGAGATAGTAAGCGCGGCCCTTACCGTATCGGTGGACCGACGCAGCCGGGTGTCCGGCAAAATAATCCTCATCATACAGGCTGAGCGGCTCTGCCGGATTTTCCTCATCAAGGGCCGCCACCTCACACAGGGTGGATGCCTGTGCCGCAGGCAGTGTGCAGCCAGCTGCCGGCATGCAGCTGCGGGTTTCCCCGTCATACATGCCGTCAATCTCGGTGCGGCGCAGCCCCAGCAGTTCAGTCAGGCCATAGGGCGTGTCCCCCAGGCGGCAGAGATCACTTTCATCGACGACACCAGACCAATAGGTGACGATGACCGTCCCGCCGTTTTGCGCAAATGCGCAAAGTTTTTTCGCAAAAGCATCTGTCAGCAGGTAGAGCATCGGCACCACGACCAAGCCATAGCCTGTCAGGTCGGCATTCTGGTCAACAAACTCCACGGCAATGCCCTCCCGTGCAAGGGCATTATAGTGCCGCTTCAGCTCGTCCCAATAGCCCATGCCGGCATTGCGCGGGCCACAGGAGCCTTCCAGCGCCCACTTATTCTGCCAATCATGGACTATCGCAGCCTGTTTTTCTCGTTTTACCGCTGTAATTTCGGCCAAAGCTTCCAGCCTTTGCCCCACCTGCACAGTCTCCGTAAAAGAACGGGCATCATCCCGCCCATCGTGGCCGATGACAGCGCCATGGAGCTTTTCCTCCGCGCCGCGGCTGGCGCGCCACTGGAAATAAAGCACACTGTCTGCGCCGTGCGCCACCGTCTGCAGCGCGGCAAGCTCTGCAATGCCGGGCTTTTTCTGCTTGGAAACAGGCTGCCAGTTGGTAAAGCTGGGGCTGGACTCCATCAACAGGAAAGGCTTGTCCTTCATTGAATAGAAAAGATCGTGCATCATGGCAGTGTCCAGCGCCGTTCCCTCGACCGTTTCACTGGGCTTGTGCCAGGTCGGGTAGTTGTCCCAGCTGGCGACATCAATCTCCTTTGCCATCTTGAAATAGTCGATGCCGTCAAACCGATACATCATATTGACGGTAAATTTGGCATTGGGGGCAATTTCTTTGACAGTATCCCTCTCAAATTTCAAAAAATCGATATGTCGGTCGCTGACAAAGCGCTTCCAGTCGAGCGCAAGCGCCTGCACGGCGTTTTCGCCCTGTGGGGCAGGGCTTTCGATTTGTTCCCAATCGGTGTAGTCATGGCTCCAGAAGCGGGCGTTCCATGCCTTGTTCAGTGCCTCCAGCGTCCCGTACCGTGCCTGCAGCCAGCGGCGGAACTCCGCCTGACACAATGCGCAGTGGCAGTCCCCACCCATCTCGTTGGAGATGTGCCAAAGGATGACTGCCGGATCATCCCCAAATCGCTGCGCCAGCTTTTGGTCGATGACGCGCACCTTGTCACGATAAATCGACGACGTATAGCAGTAATTCTGACGCCGGTTGTACAGCTCCCGCACGCGGTCAGCCCGCACACGGCGCACCTCCGGGTACTTGTGTGCCAGCCATGCGGGGCGTGCAGCACTGGGGGTCGCCAAAATCGTGCGGATCCCGTTGGCGTAAAGGTTATGGATGATGTCCGCCAGCCAGTCCAGATTGAACACGCCCTCCTCAGGCTCCAGCACCGACCATGAAAACACCCCCAGCGTCACGGTATTGACGCGGGCTTTTTTCATCAATTCAATATCCTGTTCCAGAATGTCCGGCCTGTCGAGCCACTGCTCCGGGTTATAGTCCCCACCGTGAAGTAATTTGCGCCCCTGCATGGCAGATCCTCCTTTGGCTGCGCAACCTGCGCAACTTGTTTGCAAGTAATTGTTGCGTTTAATACTGAGTATAGCAAGAACCCCCGTAAGATGCAAGACGCTTTTATGGAGTATTATACCATTCAGATGGATATTTCATGTATCCAGCCTTTTTCGTCCGTGCCTCTATCGGGAGGTTTCACAATTTTGCAGCGGTTCATTTAGGCATAGTGCCAAATGCCCGAGTTTCCCACTGTATGCAGTATTTCTCCGCCGCTCGCCTTCCTCCGTGATGAACAAGCCTCTTGGCCCTCGCAGCCTGTCCAACTCCAGCTTGGCATGGCGTTGGTCATCTTCCATGCGCTGGGGCTGTGCCGGTCACCAGTATGGTTGACCGGACAGACGGCAATGTACGGTCCGTTGTCCTTTTCGAGCGCCACGCGGGTATATAGGGCTTCGCCCAGCGGCTTACCGGTCAGATCAATGCGGCCCGATCCTGCCGAAACCCAGCCAAGGCCGCCGTCAAAGTTTTTGGCATAGTCCTCATACTCCCACGAGCCGACCATGACCTCGCCCAGATAATCCATGCCCGCCCAGACAAAATCACCGACCAGACGCGGCTCAGCCTTCGCCAGCTCGCGGAACTTATAGGCATCATTACAGAAGGTCTCGCTGCCCAAAATCAGCCGCTGCGGGTACTTTTTCAGGTCGTGCTTGTAGCGATAAATGCCGTAGTTATAGCCCGCAATATCCATATTCGCAAAGGCATCGCGGGTTTTGACATCACAGCCATGCAGCGTCGCGCCGCGCTTCATGAATTCATCACCCAAAAGCCCTGCCAGATCGTTGAAGAACTTGCTGCCCACCGACTTTTTCTTGACGGCTTTTCCCTTAGCCTTGGCTTTTTCTGCTTTTTCAGCCTCCTTTTTGGCCTTTTCATCGCTGTACACGCCGAAGCCGATGGAGCTCAAAAAGTTGAAGAAGATATTCACACCGCAGGTCACCGGGCGGGAATCGTCCAGTCCGTGCAGGAAGTCGGTCATCTCCTTCGTCAGGGCGATGCCGCGCTTTTGGGCAGTCTCGCTGACCTCGTTGCCTGTGGAGTAGAGAACCACACAAGGGTGGTTGTAGTCCTTCTCGACCATATCGGTCAGGTCCTGCCGCCACCACTCCGCAAAATACGGTACATAATCGTATTCGGTCTTGTGGATGTACCAGTGGTCGATGTATTCATCCATGACGAGCACGCCCTGGCGGTCACACTCTGCCAGCAAAGCCTTGGAGCAGGGATTATGCGCCGAGCGGATGGCGTTGTAGCCCGTTTCTTTCAGCAGGCGCACCTTGCGGGCCACGGCATCAAGGTCGCAGACAGCGCCCAGCAAGCCGTTATCGTGGTGGATGCAGGCCCCCTGAATGATGACCCGCTCGCCGTTTAAAGTGAAGCCGTTTTTGCCCCAACTCACCGTGCGCACGCCGAAGGTCTCGACCGCCTCATCATCTGCAAATTGTACGCGGCATCGGTACAAATTTGGCGTTTCCGGTGTCCAAAGACTGGCATTGTCGATGGTAAGCGTAAAAACTGCTTCCCCATCAGATTCCTTCCGAACAGTGGGGAGTCCCTCAAGCATCAGCTGAACCGTGCCGGGCGCACTGGTCCTGACACGGATTTCCACCACAGCCGGCTCCAGCGACACTGTACGGATGCGCACACCGTTGAGCAATATGTGCTTATCCCCTGCCGTCCACAGCTGAACGGGACGATACAGTCCCGCGCCGGAATACCACCGGCTGTTGGGCTGGTCGGCGTTGCGGGCAATCACTCGCAGTTCGTTATCCCCTGCGCGCAAAAATGGCGCACAGTCTACATAAAAATTGGTATACCCATAGGGGTGGAACGCCGCCTTTTGGCCGTTCAGCCAGACCTCAGCGTTGTGATAAACACCCTCAAATTCCAGAATGTGGGTGTCCGACAGCTCGTTTTCGGGCACCGTCAGAGTTCGCTGATACTCATAGTCATAACCCTCATACCAGCCGGTGTTGACGCCGCCCGCGCTCAGGGCCGTGCGCGGCTCCGCCAGCATGGCGTCATGGGGCAGGGTCACGGGCCGTCCGGGTGCGGTATCGCCCAAGTGACGGCAAGTCCAGCCGGTGAGAAGGGGTGTTGCTTTCATAGATCAGTACTCACTTTCCGCTGCTTTGTATAGAAATCTGAAATGCGCGCTTTTTGCAGGGTTGCCGCATTTTTGTTCTTCTGCCTGTACTATACCACATCTGAAACAAAATAGGTGCGCCTTTTCACAAACCGTTTGAATTCACGCAGCACACTGCTATTAGAAATCTTGTACAAAAATCGGATTCAATTTTTGTTATAGATTATGCGTTTAGCCATTGAGAATCTTTCTCTTGTGTTGTACCATGGAATAAGAGCGAATAAAAAGAAGGTATTGCACTGTCATTTTCGCAGCATAAAACCGCGCTGGCCTGCCTTGAAGCGATGCGCAGCGGCAAAGAGTGCAAGGCGCAAATCGTTCTGCCGGTCACACTGATTTCCAGAGAAAGCACGAGGAAGATGCCATGTCAGACTTTATGAAATCATTGAGCAAAATTGCCATTCCCGTTACCCTGCAAAGTATGCTGCAGGCATCCTTTTCCATAATAGATCAAATCATGATCGGGCAGTTGGGCGAAGTCAATATTGCTGCTGTGGGATTGTACGGGAATTTTTCGCTGGTTTTTTCCGTGGTGATCGGCTCAGTCGGCACTGTTGCCGGGATCCTGATCGCCCAGTTCACCGGCGCAGACAACGAGCGTGAGGCATGGTGCAGCCTGAATGTCAGCCTGCTTTGCGGGGCCTTGCTGTCGGTGCTGTTTTTACTGGCTGCCGGGGGCTTTCCGGCACAGATTTTACAGCTTTACACCGCCGATGGGCGTATTCAGCAAGCCGGTACGGTGTATTTTAAAACTGTAGCACTCGCCTATCTGCCGATGGCGCTCAGCACGGTCCTGTCCGCGTGGCTGCGCTGTAAGGAGCATGCTGCCATTCCCTTTTGGGCCAGCCTCGGCGCGGTGGCTGCCAACACCGGGCTGAACTACCTGCTGATATTCGGCAAGCTCGGGTTTGCCCCCATGGGGGTGCAGGGCGCAGCGATTGCCACGCTCGTTTCGCAGCTGCTGAATTTCCTGCTGATTTTACTGGGCTTTGTGGTCTGTCTCAGAAGGGATGGCAGTCATCCTCTGTGGACGCTGCATTTTGAAAGAATCACCCTGCGGGCGTACGGCGGCATGATCCTGCCGATTTTGCTCAGTGAGTTTTTGTGGAGCTTGGGGCAGAATGTCGAGTCTGCAGTGTACGGGCATCTCGGCACAGCCAACCTTGCCGCTTACACCCTCACCTGCCCGATTCAGTCACTGATCGTAGGTGCATTGAGCGGGTTATCGGCGGCAGCCGGTGTGATGGTCGGCAAGCATCTGGGAAAGAAAACCTACGACGCCGCCTACGGGGATGCCAGACGCATTATGCTGACCGGACTGGTCGGTGCCATAGGCGTAGCCTCGCTGCTGGTACTGTTTGCAGGCGCATACACCAATCTGTACCGCGTGGACGCTGATGTACAGACGCTGGGCAAAGCATTGCTGGTCGTGTTTGCCCTGTATGCACCCGTCAAGGTAGAAAACATGATTTTGAGCGGTGGTATTTTGAGGAGCGGCGGCAATACCAGAGTAATCATGATCATTGACACCATCGGCACATGGGGCATCGGCATCCCGCTGTGCCTGCTGGCCGCATTTGGTTTGCACTGGGGCATTGTCGGTGTGTATGCCCTGCTTACAACGGAGGAGATTTTCCGCCTGGTCGTCTCGCTTGTCATCTTCAAAAAGCGCAGCTGGATGATCAGCCTGTGACCGGGAATTTCAGCGTACATACCTGCTCGCAAAGCAGGGTCCTCACGCCCAAAACTACCGTTCAACTTGTACTGTTTTCTGCCTGGTCATCTCCCCAATATCAACCCTTGCCAATCATTCTATCTTTATAGGATGTACTCCATCTGCCGTTCCTTTGTTTTCATACCCATCTTCTCATAGAAGCTTTCGGCTGATGTGTTACCCGCCCAGACATTCAAGGTCACCTCATAGCAGCCAAGCTTCTTTGCCTGCTGCTTCACATATTCAAACAGGCTTTCCCCGATATGTTGTCCGCGTGTCTGCTTGTCAACGCACAGATCATCAATAAACAGTGCCTTAAACGGAACCATATTGGTAGAAAACGGTTGCTCCTTCAACTGGCAGAAAGCATACCCCATACACACATCATCCTCACCGGCTGCAACAAAGATAGGCTTATCTTCCTGCTCCAGCAGTTCTTTCAGTTCGCTGTCGGTATATTTTGTGGTGCCGGGGATAAACACATCCGGGCGTATCTCTGCATGGATCTGCAGCACCTGACCCAGCAGCTCCATAATTCTTGGGATGTCCTTTTCTTCTGCCTTACGAATTTTCATCACAACACAACTCCATTCCACCGTTTGCCTGCGGGGTACGCTATGCCAACCTGCCCGCGAGTTCATTTCTTATCCACTGCAGCCCCGTATTTTCTTTATAGTATCACAAACTCACGCCAAGTAAATTGCTTGTTGCGAAATTTCATGAAATATTCACGGTTCGTGCGGTCTGCAGATCCCGCCGCTTCTCTGTCAGGCATGTGCCGCCTTGCACAGGATGTTCTTTGTGCTTGCAGCAATGTCCACTGTCATCATACTTTGTAACGCAGTTTTTAACGCTCTATTGACAATACGAGCTGTTTGGCATATAGTAATTCGTATAAACACTATTTCACCAGACGCTCAAGACGCAGTGTGCCCCAGATGCGGGGGCATGCTGCGCCTTTTCTGCAAGGAGGTCACCTGTGGACTACATCCAAATCACCAAAGAGAACATCGACAAGGAGCATATCTGCTGCGCGATGTCCGGCAAGCAAAGCCTTGCCAAAAAAGAATGGCTCAAGCAGCGCTTTGCTGAGGGGCTTGTTTTCTACCGCAGTGTTGAGCGCGGCAAGTGCTTTATCGAGTACATCCCGGCAGAAAACGCATGGGTGCCCATTACAGCGGACGGCTGGCTGTACATCAACTGCCTGTGGGTCTCCGGTTCCATGAAAGGGCACGGCTGCTCAAATGACCTGCTGGAAAAATGCCTCAGCGATGCAAGAGCGCAGGGCAAAAAGGGCATCTGCATTTTGTGCGCCGAGGGACGCAAGCGGGAATTTCTCGCCGACCCCAAGTTTTTGTCACACAAGGGATTTGAAGTCGCAGATGTCTCGGACTGTGGAATCACCCTCATGTGCCTCCCGCTCAACGCCGATACAGCACTGCCGAAATTCAAGAACTGCGCTAAGCACCCTAAAGCTGATGGAGAAGGCTTCGTTCTCTACTACACCGATCAGTGTCCCTTTACCTATTACTGGGTGCCGAAGGTGCAGCAGGCCGCGCAGCAGCATAACATCCCGTTCCAGGCCATCCACATCACCGACAAAGAAGCCGCGCAGAATGTATCCGCACCCGTCACGACCTACGCACTGTTCCGGGACGGCGTATTCCTGACGCAGGGTATCCAGTCCGACAAAAAGTTTCTGGCATTGGCCGGTGTACAGATATGAAAGAACGAATCGTTGATGAGCAAATCAGACTGATTCCCTACTATCAAAACGATGCCGTATCGTTTTGCCGGTATCAGGATGCAGATGTATGCAAGCAGGTCGATAACAGGGATACGCCCCATGATTTAGCGCTTCTGCATCGCATGTAATGAGGCCCGGGATATTCGTTTTCATGATATACTAGTGTTGTGTTTATCAGGCCAGGCAGAACCATCTATTCAGTCAATGTTCCCTGTCTCGCGGTAGCTGCGCCAGACGTTTTCAAAAAAGTCTTCATCCCCGGGGATGGGGCGCGGGGCGCGCCAAGCGGTGCGGCAGGTACCATCCTCGAACCACAGCTCCTGAATCAGCGGAGCTTCGATTTCGTCCAGGGCAAAGGTGAAGGTATCCGGCAGCTGGGCAAACGGCTTGACCCCGCCCGTCAGGTCGGTGTGCAGGGCGCTGCCGCGGCTTTTGCCGCCGTGGGCGGTGTAGTCAGTCATGGCAGTCGGGTAGGCTCGCTGACTTAGCAGCATATCTCGCAGGCGGTAGAGCATGGCAAGCTCGGTGCGGCTGCCCGCCTTAACCGTTTGGGCAAAGTCGGCAAGCTGCGCTTCCACCTGTTTTCCGTAGGCGCGTATCTGCGCGGGGTCGCGTATGGCGGCACCGCAGCGGCTCATTTCCTCGGCGGCGTGCTGCCACAGGGCGCGCACATTGCCGGTATCGGCGCGGCAGGCATCCGCCAGCGCAGCCATCTCGGCCAGGGCTGCGGATGCTGCCGCGTCAAAACCGGCAGACGCATCGCCCCGGCAGTGGGCGGCAATGTACTGTGCCGCGCGGGTGCTGCCCACCTGCCCGGCGTTCAGCGCCGTGCCGCCCGGGCGGTAGACGCCGTGGCTGGCAGCGGCTTCACCCACAGCAAACAGGCCTTTCACGTCGGTCTGCCACCAGCAGTCGATGCCAATGCCGCCGTTATTATGCTGGGCGCAGAGGACAATCTCCAACGACTGGGTGTACAAATCCACACCCTTGTCGCGGTAAAAGTCGATGGCGGGCTGGTTTATATGCGCCAGCCGCTCAATCGGCGTGCCGAAGCAGGCACCCGCGCATGTCAGATACTCCCGCGCTTCAGGCAGCAGGGCGTCAAAAGCAGCGCATCGGCTTGGCGAGGGCCTTCCTGCGGGGAAGTGAATGGATCCTGCTCGATGAGCCGACCAGCAATGTGGACAGCATCAACGAGGGTATACCACTTTTACGATGCCTTTGGCCATGTGATCGGCGGTGAGGAGTGCGAGGAAGGCAAGATCTTCATCGAGCCGCAGGGTATGTGCATCATGGCAGGCATCGGCGTAAACACCGGCGAAGCCGTAACCGCCCTGCAGAGCGCGAAAGACAAGCTCGACACAAAGTACGGCATTGTGCTGCTGCAGCCCGCTTACACCAAGTATCACCTTGAACTGG
>ERZ773143.2359-NODE-2359-length-13897-cov-2.840197_pt1 | contig 13897 bp, 10 predicted proteins | sample MGYA00580852_ERZ773143 | MGnify/ENA primary metagenome ERZ773143 (study PRJEB29015, sample SAMEA2737853) | human gut metagenome | biome: human gut; feature: human-associated habitat; material: faeces | place: China | collected 2012 ... | reverse complement strand
ATTCACTATAGAAGAGGTGGAAATAAATTCCGGAACCCGTATTGCTATATAAATTACAGCGATTAAAATAATTATATACATTGCGTTATTAAAGAGCATATCCGTGATTGCTCTGCGCTTGTCGGCACCCGACTTTGCCTTGAAAGCCTCGATGCTTGCTGACAAACGGTTTTTGCTTTTTTGTGTTGCAGCAGACATTTTAATTTTCCTCCTTCTTGTTCGTTGGTTTATTATGCGAATTTAGCGGCAAGAGTCATTATCTCTTCCTGGGTTGCCTTTGACGCGTCTACCTCGCCGGCAAGCCTCCCGCCCGACATAACAAGTATGCGGTCGCATACGCCGAGAAGCTCGGGCATCTCTGACGATACCATTATAACCGTCTTTCCCTTTTCGGCAAGGTCGATAATAAGCTGATAAATTTCGTATTTGGCGCCGACATCTATTCCGCGTGTCGGCTCGTCAAGCAAAAGCACGGTGGGGTCTGTCAAAAGCCAGCGTCCGAGGATAACCTTTTGCTGATTTCCGCCTGACAGAGTTCTTATCTTTGTTTCCTGCGCAGGCGTTTTAACCCTCATTGCCTTTATGCACCAGTCGGTGTTTTCGATAAGCTTCTTTTTGCTTAAGAACGGACCTTTTTTACAGGTGTTAAGGCTTGATATCGTTGTGTTGTCGCGGATGTTAAGTATTCCGAATATTCCGGTGGAACGGCGTTCCTCGGTGAGCAGCGCAAATCCGTTTTTAATCGATTCGACCGCGCTTGAATTTTTTATTCGCTTTCCGTTAAGTGTTATGGTGCCGCTTTTCTTGGTGGCAATGCCGAACAGGTTCTCAAGAAGCTCTGTTCTGCCCGAGCCGTCAAGCCCGGCTACACCGATTATCTCTCCGCGCCTTGCGGTAAACGAAACATCGCTGAGTTTTGAATACTCGGCGGTCAGATTTTCTACTTTAAGTAAAACATCGCCTATCTTATTTACCTTTGGCGGATAGATGTTGGTAAGTTCTCTGCCGACCATAAGCTTGATTATCTCATCGGTGGTTAAATCTTTTGATTCTTTGGTTGCTATCCATTTGCCGTCACGCATAATCGTAACCTCGTCGGATATGCGCAAAATCTCAGCCATTTTGTGAGATATGTATATGATTGCGCATCCCTGATCGCGAAGCATATTGATTATCTTAAAGAGGGGCTCGACCTCCTCCTCGGTAAGAGAGGAGGTCGGCTCATCAAAGATCACGACCTTCGCCTGCTGGGATACCGCTTTTGCGATCTCCACGGACTGCATCTGACCGATGGAAAGTGTGCCGAGCTGTGCCTTCGGATCAAAATCCATCTTTACCTCTTTCAGCCACTTCTCCGTCTCCGCATACATCTTCTTGTGGTCAATCACCTTGAGCAGTCCATAATTCTTTGTCGGGAATCTTCCCAGATACAGGTTCTCAGCCACGCTTCTCGCCGGAACAGGCTGTAATTCCTGATGTACCATGGCGATGCCGTATTTCATTGCTTCATCCGGGTTGTTGACCTCAATCTTCTGCCCGTCCAGATAAACCTCTCCCGCGTCCATCTTGTAAATACCGAAAAGACATTTCATCAAGGTAGACTTGCCGGCTCCGTTCTCACCCATCAGTGCATGGACGGTTCCGGGACGAAGGGAAAGCTGTACATTGTCAAGTGCCTTAACACCTGGGAACGATTTGCAGATACCCTTTAGCTCCAGTTTGTACTCAGCCATGTTTCTCCTCCTTCTATATTGATACAGATTCTGTTGTTATCTGTGTACTGTCGATGTTATTGTCGATGTTTTCTAATTTTTCTAATCTGTTCTGTCACACAACTATTTCATATCTTTAAGACAGGTGCGGATGCCCGAAAACACCCGCACCTTCTGCTTATCTGCTATCAATCATCCTGCGTGGTAATTATTTTACCATGTCAAGGATTTCCTGTGCATTGTCTTTTGTAACCTTTACATAATCACAACCAATGTAATACTCGTTGGTCTCACCGTTGATGAAGTTGATTGCTGCATCAGCTGCACCGTGGGACTGTGAGAAGTGATCGTTGAATACGGTACCTGTCATGGTTCCGGCTACAACATCCTCAAGAGCCTCGGATAATGCATCAACACCTACTAAGAAGATATCGGTACCTACGGTACGCCCTGCAGACTGGATTGCCTGTAATGCGCCAAGTGCCATTGCATCGTTGTTACAGAATACAACTTCTACTTTATCGCCGTACTGTCCAAGAGCGTTTGCTACGATCTGCTGTGCCTGATCCTGCTGCCAGTTACCAACCTGATCGGAGAGGCATTCAACCTCAAGACCTGCATCGGTAAGAGCCTTTACGGAATACTCGGTACGATACTGAGCATCAACGTTCTCCGGATCACCTTCTACCATAACGTACTGGATCTTTCCATCGCCGTTTAAGTCTACTGTGTCAAGACCAAGGTCTGCGATCATCTCGCCCTGGAAAGTACCGGACTGACGTGCGTCACATCCAACGTATGTAACATTCCAGCCGTTGTCTTCCCATCTCTGCTCTTCCTCTGCATCCGGCTCACGGTTGATGTATACGAGCGGGATATCTGCTGCTACAACCTTGTCTGTGATGGTAGCTGCGGATGAAGAGTTTACCGGGTTAACAATGAGAACATCTACGCCCTCGGAAATGAAGTTGTCGATCTGACCTGTCTGTGTCGCCTGATCGTTTGCTCCATCAACGATTGTGATATTGTCTTTGGAGAAGCCCTGCTCTACCAGATAATTCTCAAGCTCTGTACGGAACAGTGTCATGAAGTTATCGGAGAACTGGTAAATGCATACGCCGACTTTCTTGTCTGCATAGTCACCGCCTGCTGCATCGGTTACTGCATCTGCAGTATCGGAAGCCTCGGTAGCCGGTGCTGCTGCATCGGTTGTCGTGGATGCTGCGTTATCTGTTGTGGTTGTCTCGCCAGAAGAGTTTCCACATCCTGTTGCCATTGTTGCAACCATAGTAGCTGCAAGGATTAAACTGATTACTTTCTTTTTCATCTCTGAAAAACCTCCCTTTTCGTATTCGTAACTCCTTGTTACATCATGCATTATAGCAATGGAGGCATGTAAAGAACATACAATATTCTTCTCTTTTTCTTGAAAATACTTCTGTTTCTTTTGTGTGTTTCGTATAATTTTATGGTTTTTCGTTTTTTCTTCTTGTGCATATTTTGCAGATGGCTGTTTTTAGCATGTTCTGCTTCGTGCAAATACACAAATGTCCCTGTGTGAAAGACAACTCTTCCACACAGGGACATCTGCTCTGTTTCGACTTTATTCTTTTTATTATATCATCTTTTCTGCGCTGCCTTTTGCGCATCCGAAGTTCCGCAGGAACTTCTAATATGAACTCGTCAGAGTTCATTATATCATCGTTGTAGTACCTTTTCCGCGATCGCAACCGCATCGCGGATACAGTCCGGACAGCTCCGCAAAACCACGCCGGTTTCCACACCCTTCAATTCCTTACAGACGAGCGCATGGTTCTTCTCGGCAAACTGTCTGGTAATCTCCCTGGTCAGCTGATAGGTTGCCGCCTTGGTCTTCGGGTTCTTTGGATCGGCACAGCTGTTCTTGAAGCCCGCAAGCATCACCGCACCGGAGACCGCTCCGCAGGTTGCCTCCATGCCGCCCATGCCAAGTCCGAATCCTTCCGCCGCGGCAAACAGCGTCTCTTCCGGCACGCCGATCTCCTCCGCAAACGCACACGCCACCGCCTGTGCACAGTTGCATCCCCTGTCATGCAATTCGATTGCTTTTTCCTGTTTTGTCATTTTATAACTTCCTTTCCGTTCCTTATAAAATCCTTATAATTTGCCTGTATGCTGTTTCTGTGAACATCTTATCACAACTTATCACAAGAAGTAAACAAGGAGGATTCCAGAACGTATGAATCAGACAACAATCACAAAACAACGGGGACTCTCAGACTTTGCGCTCAAATATTTTGCCATGGTCTGCATGATTCTCGACCACATTCACTATTTTTTCTCATTTACAGGGAAGATCCCACTGTTCTTTTCGTGGATCGGCAGGCTTGCCGCCCCGCTGTTCCTCTTCTGTATCGTGGAGGGTTTTCTTCACACGCACGACCGGAAAAAATATTTTCTGCGCATTTACGCCATCGCCATTTTCATGGGACTGGTGCAGTTTTCCTTCTATAATATTGCATCCGGCCTCGTCCGGCCGGACGGCTTTTTCCCGCAGAATCAGATGCTTGCATCCTTTTCCGTCCTGCTCGTCGTTCTTTGGGGCATCGACCGGTGTCAGAAAAAACAGTGGATCCGGGGACTTTCTGCCATCCTGATTCCGGTCTTTCTGCCCTTTCTTCTGTACGGGCTGTTCGCCGTATCTGCAGACTTTGGCATTCCCTACGGCAATTTTCTCTTAAACCTTCTGGTGTACAGTGTCCTGCCCTGCCACACTGCGATCATCGACGGTGGCACCGCCACACTGCTCGGCGGCGTGATTCTCTACCTGACGCACAGACACCGCCGATTGCAGGCAGGTGCCTTTGCACTTTTCGTGCTTGCGTGGGACATCCTGCCCGTGCTGCTTTTTATGCCCGCAGGAACTTCTGCCTCTTTCTTTTTTACCGATGCTTATGAGTGGCTGGAAGTTTTTGCCGTTATCCCTATGTTATGTTACAATGGAACCCGTGGACACGGCTCCAAAAAGCTGTTCTACTGGTTTTATCCGACGCACATTTACGTGCTGTACGCACTTTCGTTCCTTTTGTACCTGACCCTTTATGGAATGGGTTCTTGATAGAAATGAGGTTTTTATGGCTCACATTCTCGCAATTGACGATGATCCCAGCATCCTCGCGCTGATTGAACATGCACTCCGCCGGGAGGGGCATACCATTACCTGCATGCCGCATGTACCGGCGGATCTTGCGGCGCACCTCGCAGAGTATGATCTCATCCTTCTCGACGTCATGATGCCGCAGACGGACGGCTATGAACTCTGCAGCGCCATCCGCGACGACACGGACTGCCCGATTCTGTTCCTGACCGCAAAGACCATGGAGGAGGACGTCGACTACGGTTTTTCCGTCGGTGCGGACGACTATATCAAAAAGCCCTTCTCCATCGTTGAACTGCGTGCGCGCGTCGCCGCACATCTGCGCCGGGAGCAGCGCGAAAAACACCACTGTCTCTCCATACAGGGCATCCGCTTTCTGCTCGCCTCCCGCGAGGTCGCAGCAGGCGGTGTCACGCTCCCCTTTACCAGGACGGAGTATGAGATCACACTTCTGCTCGCAAAAAACCGCGGGCAGACATTTTCCAGGGAGCAGATCTACGAAGCGGTCTTAGGATACGACAAGACAGGCGATGCGTCTGCCATTACAGAGCATATTAAAAATATCCGGAAAAAATTTGCCGCAGTAAATATGGCGCCAATTCAGACAGTATGGGGGATCGGTTATCGATGGAACGCATGAAAAAAAAGAAAAAAGAAATCCGGCTGCGCACATTTTTTGTGCGCTTTTTACTAAAGCTTGTCGCCGCGGTGCTTCTGGCGTTCCTGCTGTGGCTTCTCCAGATTACCGTCTCCGTCGGTACGGGTCTGATCCTGCCTGCGAACGCCGCCGAAAAAGAGGCTCTTGCCTACCTTCACACCATCGGCGCACATACGGACATCGTGTCTTCCGGGATCCCATCCGCCTGCGGCTACGCCATCTATGACGCATCCGGAGAGCTTCTTGAAACGGACATGTCCGGTTCCATCCGCGAAAATGCAGATCTTCTCGCACTTTCCGGGCAGGATTCCCTCTCCGCAAATATGCTCGGACGAACCTATGTTAAACGCCAGACCGACACCCGGATTGTGGTGCTCACTTATGATTTCCGGTCTGCCTTTGCAAATCCCGCGCTCCGGCGTCTCTTTCCGAGCGCTGAACTCCTGCTGTTCCTGCTTCTTGCAGCTTTTGTACTCGTCATCACACGGCAGGCAAAATACCTGTCGCGGGAACTTTTTCATCTGCAGGAAGCTGCCGACGAAATCCGCAATCAGAATCTCGACTTTACCATCCGGGCGACTGCCATCTGCGAATTCAACCAGGTAGCCGCTTCTCTGGACGCGCTGAAATCCGAACTTTCCGCCTCCTTAAAAGAGCAGTGGCACATGCAGCAACAGCGCAGACGTCAATTTTCCGCGCTCGCCCATGACATCAAGACGCCGCTTACGATCGTCCGCGGGAACGCGGAGCTTTTATCCGAGACAGCGCTCGATGAGACGCAGCAATCCTGCAACCGGTTTATTCTGGAAAACGCCGCACAGATCCAGGATTATCTGGCTAGAATTATCGAGCTCGCAAAGACGGATGATCCCGCTGCATGTTCCGCAGAGTGCCGTTTTCAGGCGCAGCTTCACACGGCATCGTTTTTCGACGATCTGCTCGGGAATACAAAAAGTCTCGGTCAGAAAAAAGAACTGCATGTTCTTTTTTCCACCGAGACTCTTCCAGCCGTTCTGCCACTGCCGGAACATCCGCTGCGGCGTATTTTAAACAATCTGCTCGACAATGCCGTGTGCTACTCACCGCACAAAGGAACGGTCACTTTAGATGCCTCCATCCGCGATTATAGGGATGCATCCGAGAAAGAAAGCACGCTCTTTCTCACTGTATCCGATGAGGGACCCGGCTTCTGCGAAGACGCCCTGCTCTACGGCACGGAAGCCTTTTACAGGGAATCCGCCGACCGGAATGATAAAAGCCACTTCGGTCTCGGACTTTCCATCACCCGCAAGCTGATTGAACTGATGGGAGGAACCTTGTCGCTAAAGAGTGTTCCGGGAAAAGGAAGTGATTTTACGATTGTCCTGCCTTTGCGGGAATCGGAAGTGCAGACGTTGCATGCCACGCCTGCCATAGAGGAGGAAGACGAAACGGAGACCGGGGGGTTCGAAGGGCGCGAAATCTTTTGTTTGCTGGTCGATGACGATCCGTTGCAGCTGGCACTGACGGAAGAGTTTTTGAAACGGAACCATGTGGAGGTCACCAGTTGTTCAAATCCGTTTGCTGTGGTCGATATTTTGCGTAATAGTTCTTTCGACGCGATCATAACCGATATACAGATGCCGGGCATGGATGGGTACGGCCTGCTTAACGTCATTCGTTCGTCGGGTGTCCCCGGTACAGATACTGTGCCTGTCATCGCGCTTTCAGCCAGTGTGGAAAACGAGAATACACATTATTTGGAAGTCGGTTTCACCGGATTCCTAAATAAGCCTTTCACGGCTAAGCAGTTGATCGCTTTGTTGAATAACCTGTTGCAAGCGGATATACAAGCCGAGGTGTCGCCTGAATTCAATTTTGATTCGCTTACTGCTTTTGCCGGCGAAGACAAAGAAGCTTCCGCTTCCATTATCCGGACTTTTGCCGAGGAGACGAACAAGAGCGTTTCGTTGCTACAACAAGCTTTGGAGAAGACCGACCGTGCACAGGCTGCCAAAATCTCCCATAAGCTAATCCCGCTTTTCACCATGTTGGGAGCTTCCGATTTGGTAGCCCAACTGAGAATCCTTGAGAAGAACGACGAGGCACTGACAGACGAAGGTTGGAAGCGGCTTTTATTTGAAGTGATCCGGCAGGCGGGTGTTGTTGTGGGCCAGGCTGTGGAACGGTATCTGTAGAAAAATTCCCCATATATGTCCACAATTCCCCATTCGTGACGTTGTAATAAATAGCTTCAGTAAAACATTCTGGGCGACTTCTCTGTTAGAATAGAAGAGTTTACAAAAACAGGCTGTGTGTCAGGCTGAGTTTGGCACGATATTCGCTTCTTTTATAGCAAGAAGCGGAAGTGGACGTTTCTACATTAAAAAAACCGTTTTAAAGTATGTTCGAGTATCTATTTTAAGTCTGCAAACAAAAAGAGCGCCTGAATGGTGCTTTTTTTGTTTTATATGACTTCTTTATCTACTTTTGTCTTTTGTAAAATCATAAATTAAAAATCTAAATCGTTATCAATGGAGCATGGACTTTTGGCTAAGTCGCCTCGTATCGAGGTGGTGGATGCATTACGCGGTTTTGCCGTTATGGCTATTATGTTACTACACAACATCGAACATTTTAATTTTTATGACTTCCCGACAGCTTCTTCGGCTTTTATGGAGGCGATGGATAAAGGAATATGGGAAACATTGTTTTTTCTCTTTTCCGGGAAAGCTTACGCGATTTTCTCCCTGCTGTTCGGATTCAGCTTTTTTATTCAATATAACAATCAGGCGAAGAAAGGTAAAGACTTCCGTCTGCGTTTCCTGTGGCGGCTTTTCCTTTTGTTCATTATCGGCTGTTTCAACGGGGCGTTTTTCCCCGGCGACATATTAGTCCTTTATTCTATAATTGGCGTGGTGCTCGTGTTAGTCTGCAGATGGAGCGACCGAGCGATCCTCATTGCCGCTATTATCCTGATGCTCCAGCCTCTCGAACTCGGCAAGTTTTTCTATGCGATGATAAATCCTGACTATGTGCCGGCAGCCGGCGTTTGGCGTGTTCATAGCCAACGTATGTATCCGTTCCTTTCGCAGCCGGATTTCTGGGCGATGGTCAAGTCCAACCTTTGGGACGGCCAGTTGTTCAGCCTGTTGTGGGCATGGGGGTACGGACGTTTTTTCCAGACTGCCTCTTTGTTCCTGTTGGGTATGCTGATGGGACGCAGACAGTTGTTTGCCAACCTGTCCGAACATCGGGTTTTTTGGATGCGGACGCTGGTTATCGGTGCGGTCTGCTTTGTCCCGTTGTATTTCATTACGGCTTCCCTTCCGGATATGATCTCCAACAAGGCGATGCTGACTCCGATGAACACGGTGGTTTCCTCTTTCCGCAATTTCTCTTTCATGTGTGTGTTGGTCGCTTGTTTTGTCTTCCTGTGGCAACAAGTTTCGACCCATGAAATGCTGCACGGTTTGGTGCCGTATGGAAAGATGAGTTTAACTAACTATTTGACACAGTCTATTATAGGGTCGTTTATCTATTTCGGTTACGGTTTGTCACTTTATAATGTTTTAGGTACGACAGCCAGCTTTGGAGTCGGCGTCCTGTTGTTCATCCTCCAGTTAGGTTTCTGCCATTGGTGGTTGAAGAAATTCAAGCAAGGTCCGTTTGAGGGGGCGTGGAAAAAGGCAACTTGGGCATTTTGAATTGACAATGGACAATTGATAATTGCGGCAAGCGGTATTTAATTGTCCATTGTCCATTGTCAATTATCAATTCTTAGTTATCTTTGTGTACGAAACAAAAAAGAATAATATGCCGTCTATCCTGATTTTAGAAGATGATATAACATTCTCGTTGATGCTGAAAACCTGGCTGGGAAGGAAAGGCTTCGAAGTCAGTTCGGTATCATCGGTTTCGGATGCACGAAGCCGGATAGAGGATGTCTCTTTCGATTTGATCTTGTCTGATTTGCGTTTGCCGGACGGGGATGGAATCGATCTGTTGAAATGGATAAAAGAAAATAATTTTGTAATTCCCCTGATTATGATGACCAGCTATGCGGAGATACAAACCGCCGTGCAAGCCATCAAGTTAGGAGCGTCCGATTATATTGCCAAACCGTTGAACCCGGAAGAACTTTTAGGCAAAATCAAGGATGTGATAAAGACGGAAACAGGTTCGGTTGCTTCTGCCACCGAACTGGAACGCCCTGCGCGTTCAGCCAAACGTCCCGAACCGTCGGGAGGAACGCGTAGCCAGTATGTGGAGGGACAGAGCCAAGCTGCCCGCCAGCTCTACGAGCATGTACGTCTGGTTGCTCCGACAGATATGTCTGTGTTGATTACCGGTTCGAGCGGTACAGGGAAAGAGTATGTTGCTCGCCGTATTCACGAACAGAGCAATCGTAAGAAAGCCCCTTTTATTGCTGTTGACTGCGGAGCGATCCCGAAAGACTTGGCCGCATCCGAATTTTTCGGGCATGTGAAAGGTTCGTTTACCGGAGCTATCGATAATAAAGAAGGTGCTTTTGTTGCCGCCCAAGGTGGTACGATTTTTTTGGATGAGATCGGTAACTTGTCCTATGAGGTACAGGTACAGCTTCTTCGTGCCTTGCAGGAGCGGAAAGTAAAACCGATCGGTAGCAATCAGGAGATCGCGATCAATGTCCGTCTTGTCTCCGCGACAAACGAGAACTTGCGTTCTGCGATTGATAAGGGAGATTTCCGTGAAGATTTATATCATCGTATCAACGAGTTTACCGTCCGTATCCCTGATCTGAAGGAGCGGAAAGAAGACCTTTTGCTGTTTGCCAACAACTTCCTGGATCAAGCCAATATAGAATTGCAGAAAGATATTATTGGCTTTGATAATGACGTGATCCGGATTTTCCAGTCTTATTCGTGGCCGGGTAACTTGCGTCAGATGAAGAACGCCATCAAGTATGCTACCCTGTTAGCGACCGGTCGCTATATTACCCCTAACGAGCTTCCAGAAGAACTGACTGCCGACCCGATTTCCGCTCCGGTCAATATCCAGTTGAAAAACGAATCGCACGAATGCGAAATGATCAAACGTGCCCTGCAAGAAGCCGGTAACAATAAGACCAGAGCAGCCCAACTGTTGGGTATTGATCGCAAAACGCTTTATAATAAGTTGAAAGCGTATGGGATTGCTTGATCTTTTTACAAGATAGGGGGCTTGGTTTCTATTAAATAAATATGATTTCTTTTGTTTTTATGGAAAAATGTCTATATTTGCTGCAATCATACACTTAATTTCGAGTGTTGATTTTAAATTGTTACAGTATGTTCGTTAAATCTTATAGACGACTATTCAATTGCCTGATTTCTTGACAGGTGTTCTTCCCTTTTCTCTTTTACCGTTTTCGGGTAAGAGCTCTTTCGGTTTGCATTAGTATCTGAAGTCATTGGCTTGGGTCGGTGGTTTTATCTCTGCATCATTTTGTCCGGAATTTATCAGATTAAAATAATTGAATAAAAATAGCCTTTTATATAATATGACTATAATCACAGCTCAGCGTGCACCGCACAGTGCATCTAATTTCGCCCCCACAGTAGAGGCAAATGCCTATGGAATGAATGACCGGATCAAACGTCTTCGACAAGAGACGTTCGAAGCCGAGCCCTCCCTGTCTATTGAACGCGCTTTGATAGAAACTCGTTTCTACAAGGAAAACTACGGAAAATATCCGATTCCGATTCTTCGGGCCATGAATTTTTATGAGATCTGCAAGCAGAAGACGATCTATATCGGCAAGGATGAACTGATCGTGGGCGAACGCGGACCAAAACCGAAATGTGTGCCGACTTTCCCGGAACTGACCTGCCATAGTGTGGAGGACCTGCATGTCTTGAACACACGTGAATTGCAGCGTTATACGATCAGCCAGGAAGACATCGACACGTATGAACGCGAAGTGATCCCTTACTGGAAAGGACGTACCCAGCGAGAACGTATCTTCAGCCATGTGCCTCAGGAGTGGAAGGAGGCCTATGAGGTGGGGATGTTTACCGAATTTATGGAACAACGCGCTCCGGGACATACCGCTTTGGACGGAAAGGTGTATAAGTACGGATTATTGGATTTGAAAGAACGTATCCGGAAAGAACTGGACGGGCTCGATTTCATGAACGATCCCGAAGCGACCGACAAGCAGGAGGAGTTGACTGCCATGTCCATCTCGTGCGACGCCGCCATCCTGTTTGCCGAACGACATGCGGATCTCGCCGATGAAATGTCGCTGACGGAAAAAGATCCGAAACGGGCGACCGAGTTGCGCCGTATTGCCGAAGTTTGCCGCCAGGTTCCGGCACATGCTCCCCGAGACTATTGGGAGGCGATCCAGATGTATTGGTTCGTCCACTTAGGAACGATCACCGAACTGAACGGTTGGGACGCGATGAATCCCGGCCATTTCGACCAGCATCTGGCTCCGTTCTACGAAAAGGGGATTGCCGACGGTACGTTGACACGCGACGAGGCAAAAGAATTGATGTCCTGTTTCTTCATCAAAGTGAACAACCACACGGCTCCTCCCAAAGTCGGCATCACGGCTAAGGAAAGCGGTACGTATAATGATTTTACGAACCTGAATATCGGCGGTGTAAAAGCCGATGGCAGCGACGGGGTGAGCGAGGTCTCCTACGTCATGCTCGAAACGATCGAAGAACTGCATATCCTGCAACCCGGCAGTGCTATCCATATCAGTGCTCGTACACCGGAACGTTTCCTGCGTGCCGGCTGCAAGGTGATCCGCCAGGGACATGGCTATCCGTCTGTTTTCAATCCGGATGTGTATATCCAGGAGTTGATGCGCCAGGGAAAATCTTTGCAGGATGCACGTGAAGGCGGTTGCAGCGGTTGCATCGAGGTCGGAGCGTTCGGCAAGGAGGCATACGTATTGACCGGTTACCTGAATGTGCCGAAAATTTTGGAAGTGACGCTTAACAACGGTGTCGATCCGGTTTCCGGGCGTAAGGTCGGATTGGAGACGGGCGATCCGCGCAGTTTCGGCAGCTATGACGAACTATATGCCGCCTTTATGAAGCAGGTCCGCTACTTTGTGGATATGAAGGTGCGTGTCAGCAACTATATCGACCGAATGTTTGCCAAGTATGCACCGGCCACCTTCCTGTCTCTCTTCATCGACGATTGCATAGCGAAAGGACGGGATTATTACAACTGCGGTCCGCGCTATAATACGACCTATATCCAGTGTACGGGACTCGGTACGATTACCGACAGCCTGGCGACGCTGAAAAAACATATATTCGAAGATAAACGCTGGTCGATGGACGAATTGCTGAAAGCGATGGCTGATAATTTCGAAGGAGCCGAGGCGATGAGACAGACGATCCTGAACCGCACGCCATTCTTCGGAAACGATGACGAATATGCCGACAGTATTGCTGTGAAGGTGTTCGACGATCTCTATGATACGATCGAAGGAAAGCCGAATACGAAAGGCGAATGTTTCCATCTGAATATGCTGTCTACCACCTGTCACGTATATTTTGGCAAGGTGATGGGGGCGACTCCTAACGGACGCTTGGCCGGGCGTGCCATCTCGGACGGCACGTCTCCGTCTCATGGTGCCGATACGCACGGGCCGTCTGCCGTCATCAAGTCGCTCGGCAAGCTTGACCAGGTGAAGAGCGGGGGGACGTTGCTGAACCAGCGTTTCCTGCCGAGCCTGTTGAAGCGTGAGGAGGATATCTCCAAGTTGTCTTCGTTGATCCGCAGCTATTTCGCTTTGGGCGGACATCACATCCAGTTCAATATCGTCGATACGGAGACGCTTTATGCTGCCCAGAAATGTCCGGAAGATTATCGCGACCTTCTGGTCCGCGTAGCCGGTTACAGCGATTATTTCAATGACATGAACGCCGATCTGCAGGCGGACGTGATCATGCGGACGGAACAGGAAACGTTTTAGCAATTGAAAAAAGATGTTTGTTTTCGATATAAAACGATATGCCATTAACGACGGGCCGGGTATCCGGATTACGATTTTTATGAAAGGATGCCCCCTGTCGTGCGTATGGTGCCATAATCCGGAAGGAATCTCCAGCCGGAAGCAAAAACTCTATACGAAAAAGAAATGCATCGGTTGTCGGACGTGTGTCGAGGCTTGTCCTGAGCAGGCATTGACACTCACACCGGAAGGGATCGTGACGGACGGGGCGCGTTGTACCCTGTGCGGAATCTGTGCCGAGGTGTGTCCGGCTATGGCGATGGAGATATCGGGCACGGAGTATTCGGCTGAAGCCTTGATGAAGGAGATTGAGAAGGAGATCGTTTTCATGGATCGTTCGGAGGGAGGTGTGACGTTTTGCGGAGGAGAGCCGTTGTTGCATCCCGGACCGTTACTGGACTTGTTACGCCGTT
>ERZ773143.2348-NODE-2348-length-13966-cov-3.672561_pt1 | contig 13966 bp, 14 predicted proteins | sample MGYA00580852_ERZ773143 | MGnify/ENA primary metagenome ERZ773143 (study PRJEB29015, sample SAMEA2737853) | human gut metagenome | biome: human gut; feature: human-associated habitat; material: faeces | place: China | collected 2012 ... | reverse complement strand
CTATCTGGGAGATATGGCATGGATTCCGCCGATCCGGATCCCTCAGGATTATGCACAGCTTACCGCGCAGGAGATGGCGGATCTCATGGAACGGATCCTTCGGGAAGGAAATTATACGACACTTGTCCTCGATATCGGGGATTACGGGCGGGATGCCCTGCCGCTGCTGGAAAAATGTCAGGTCGTTTACGCACCGATCAGAGAAGATCCGTTTTCTGCGGAAAAAATGCGTGAATTTGAGGAGTATCTGGAGACAACGGGAAATAACGCTGTCGCAGAAAAGATCCAGAAGATCCATGTGCCGATGGTGACCGGAGGGAGAAGGATGGAACATTTTCCACAGGAGCTTCTGTGGGGAGATATGGGAGATTTTGTCAGGAGTCTGCTGAAAGGACAGAGGAACTTATGGGACAATTAAAGAAGCTCCTGCGGGAACAGATCCTGGCGGAGATGACATATGAGCGGCAGATGTCGGATGAAGAGATCGCGGACCTCATCGACCGGAAGATGGATGCCTGTCTGGAGGAGCAGCTGGGAGAATTCCCGCTGACTCTGGGGGAACGGCTGAAACTCCACAGGGAGTTATTTGACTCTTTCCGGCGTCTTGATATTCTGCAGGAGCTGGTGGATGATCCGCGGGTGACAGAGATCATGGTAAATGGTCCGGACCAGGTATTCGTAGAGACAGGGGGAAAGATCGGGCGGTGGGAAAAGTCTTTCGAATCCAGGGAACAGCTGGAAGATCTGATCCAGCAGATCGTCAGCAGTGTGAACAGGATCGTCAATACATCAACGCCGCTTGCAAATGCCAGATTGTCAGACGGATCGAGAGTCCATGTGGTCCTCGAACCGATCGCATTAAACGGACCGATCTTGACGATCCGGAAATTTCCGGAGCCGGTGACGATGGAACGGCTCATGGAATACGGAAGCATCTCAAAAGAGGCAGCGGATCTCTTGAAGACGCTTGTTGCGGCGCGCTACAACATCTTTGTCAGCGGCGGCACCGGAGCGGGAAAAACGACACTCTTAAATGCACTCTCAGAGTTTATCCCATCCGGTGAGCGGGTGATCACGATCGAGGACGCGGCGGAACTGCAGTTAAGCCATATCGAGAACCTGGTAAGGTTAGAGACGAGGGACGCGAATGCGGAAGGAGCCGGGGCCATCGGGATCGGGGAGCTGATCCGGGCGGCGCTCCGCATGCGGCCGGACAGGATTATCGTTGGCGAGGTGCGTGGGAAAGAGGCGCTGGACCTTTTGCAGAGTCTCAACACGGGCCATGACGGCGGCTTTTCCAGCGGTCATGCGAACAGTGTAAAAGACATGCTCGCACGCCTGGAAACGATGGTGCTGATGGCGGCAGATCTGCCGCTTCCGGCGATCCGGAGTCAGATCGCGTCGGCGGTGGATGTCATGGTGCATGTGGCGAGAATGCGGGATAAGACGAGAAAGATAACAGCGATCGAGGAGGTGGACCGGTTTGAAAACGGCGAGATCATCCTTAATCCCCTTTTCGCTTTCAGGGAGACAAAGTGCCCGGAGAGCCGGATCGGGGACAGGAGGAAAGTGGAAGGAAGCCTTGAACGGGTCGGAGCACTCAAACACAGGGAAAAGCTCCGACTTGCAGGGTATGATGTATGAGACGTATGAGTTGAGCAGAAAAGAATGGGGGATCTACGGGGCAGAAGGGATTCTTGGCATTGCGGTGATGGACTATGTTTTTTACCGGAATGCAGGGCTTTTTCTGGTGTTGCTGCCGGTTGGAATGCTGTTTCCTCTTATGTTGAGAAAGCAGTTGAAGAAAAGGCGGCTGGAGACCCTGCGGGGGCAGTTTAAGGATGCGATCCTGGCGGTGGCCTCGGGACTGAATGCCGGATATTCGGTGGAAAATGCGTTTATCGCGAGCGTGCGCGATCTGGAAGAACAATACGGAAAAGAGGGGATGATTACCCGTGAGTTTTCATACCTGGCAAGTCAGCTTAAAATGAACCGGACCGTGGAGGTGCTGCTTTCTTCCTTTGCAAAGAGGAGTGGTCTGGATGAGGTGGAAAATTTCTCTGTTATTTTTACTGTATCCAAACGGAGCCGGGGTGAGCTGGCAAGCGTGGTTCACCATGTCGTTCACGTGATTTCGGATCGCATACAGGTGCGGGAGGAAATTCTCACGATGACGGCAGAAAAGCAGTTTGAACAGAGAATTATGAACCTGATGCCGTACCTGATTGTGCTCTACGTGGATTTGTCATCGCCGGGGTTTTTCTCACAGATGTATGAGACAGCGGTGGGGCGGGTGGTGATGACCGGGTGTCTGGTGGTCTATCTGCTGGCATGGAGGGTATCGGGGAAAATTCTTCAGATTGAGGTGTGAAACATAATGGGGAAAATGGGGAAAAAGCAGGTTTTATGCATTCTTTTGGGGATAATTCTGGCAGTTGTGGGATATCTGGTGGAAAAAAGGGATGGGGCGCTGGAAGAGGGGAACCGGCTGAACCGCTATGCATACGGAGAAGGGGAACGGCAGCAGGAAGTGTGGGTGCGCGGACTGTGGGAGAAGGAGATTCCGGTGGAGATTGCGCTCGGAGAGCGGGAATATGCGGAAGAGGATGCAAAAAAAGCATTGCTGGAGGCGGGAGGTAAACTGGCGGATTTAATTCGGGGAAACAATCCGTCCCTGCAGGAGGTAAGGGAAGATCTACATCTCGTTGGCTGGCTGGAAGAAGAGGGCATCCGGGTCCGCTGGACACCGGAGGATGCGGAATGGATTCAGACGGATGGGACAGTTTTAAATGAAGAATGCCCGGAGAAGGGGATTCAGACAGAACTGACCGCATCCCTGCAGGCGGGGGCATTCAGCCGGGAGTACCGGTTTCCGGTCACGCTATATCCGCCGCTTCGGACGAAGCAGCAGGAAAAAGAGGCAGGTTTTAAGCAGCTGTTAAAGCAGATGGATGAGGCGCAGAGAACGGAAGGGCAGCTGGTTCTGCCAAAGATGTATGAGGGGAAGAATTTATCTTACCGGGTGCGCGGAGACAGGGAATATCTGCTGTTTCCGGTGCTGGGGATTGCGGCGGCAATTCTGCTTCCTCTTTATGAAAAACAGAAGGAGAGTGAGGAGAAAAAGAAGAAAAAGCGGGAACTGATGGAAGACTACCCGGAGATTGTGTCAAAGCTGACCGTATTTTCCGGGGCGGGGCTTCCGGTCCGCCGGGCATGGGAACGGATTGTGCTGGAATACGAGGCGGCATGCCGGGCGGGAATACAGACGGAGCGGGCGGCATACCGGGAAATGGCAGCGGCATATCACCGGATGCAGCGCGGTGTCCCGGAACTGCAGGCATATGCGGAATTTGGTGCGGGCTGCCGTCTGAGACCGTACCGGAAGCTTTCCGGGCTTTTGGAGCAGAATGTCAGAAATGGGGCAGAAGGACTTCGAAAGGCGCTGGAGACAGAGATGGAGTCGGCGTTTGAAGAAGAGAAAGCACTGGCAAGACGCCGGGGGGAAGAGGCATCCACAAAGCTGATGCTTCCATTGTTTTTGATGTTGATGATTATTATGGTGATGGTTTCAGTCCCGGCGTTTCTGGCGTTTGGGATCTGAAAAATGGGGAGAAAGGAGAAAAAGTATATGGATAAAGCGTATCTGGTAAGAGAAGTAAAATCGTTTCTGATGGACGAGGATGGCGTGGGGGTCATTGAATTAGTGCTGATTCTGGTGGTGCTGATAGGTCTGGTCATTGTCTTTAAAAAGCAGATTAATACGCTTCTTACAAATATCTTTAAACAGATCAACAGCAAGTCGAAGGAGGTATATTGATCCGGGCAGAACGGCACATTGAAACAGAAAAGGAAGTTTGCGGGGAGATCACAGTTTTCCTGAGTTTGATTCTGACCTGTATCTGTGCGCTGATGGGCGGGCTGTTTGAGTCCGCCAGGGCAGCCGGAAGCGGCTGGTATATGCAGATGGCGCTCAATTCCTCACTGGATTCTCTGATGAGCTGTTATCACCGGGAGATTTGGGATAAATACCGGATTTTTGTGCTGGAATGTGCGGATAAAGAGCGCCTGGCGGCGGAGATGGAGCCGCAGATGGAAACATATCTGGCGGCAGCGCCCTTTTATCCGGTCAGCGGCGGCAAGGTACAGATCGAAGCGATGGATGCGATCACCGGGCATAAGGGGGATTTCTTTGCGAAGGAAGTTACCGATTATATGAAAGTGGGTGTCTGGACGCTGGAAAGTGAGGAGTCTGAACTGCCTGAGATGGAAAAACGGATGACGGAAGCAAGGGCGGTTCATGGGATTGCGGAAGGATATCAGGAAAATGGCAGAAAAGTGCTGCGTCTGGAAGAGTCGATCGAGGCGATCGGAGCCTGCCTGCAAAAACAGGAGAAACATCTGGAGGAGATGGAGGCAGCGGTCCGCCAGGCGGATGGAAGCTCGTTCTTTCAATCGGCGGAAAGCTTAGAGAAAGAATTAAAGCAGATTCCGGGGCTGGTTGCGGCGTATGAAAAACAGGCGGACCGGCTTGCGAAAGAACTGCAGGGATCGGAGCAGGAGGCGCAGGAAGCCCAGCCGGATCTGGAAGAAGGCTCCTGGGGCATGGTACAGGAGGAGATGCGGGGGTATCGTTCGTATTTGGATGCGGATGGAGCGCGCCGCCAGGAGGTAAAAAAGACAGAAGAGACGGCTCACGGAAATGAAGAGGTGGTTGCAGAAGCAGTCCGGAAAGGAAAGGAGATACAGGATTATATCGATGATTGGGAGCCTGACGATGAGGACGATGAGCTGGACGAGGAAGCGCTGTGGGCGCCGGTTCTGACGATCACAGCGGGTTTTCAGAAGGATGGACGTTTCCGGGTTCCGGCAGTCCGAGACAAGAAAAAAATGAATGTGCTGGAAGCAGTCAGCCGCCTGTCGGGGACGGATCTGCTGAGTCTTTGTGTGCCGGCGGGAACTGTGATTTCAGAAAACTGGATTTCGACCGCGGCATTTCCGTCGGCATTGTATGCAGGCGGAGAGAGCGGAAAGCGGGGGACGACTGGGGATGTCTGGACAGCGGGGCTTGAACGGGCTCTTTTAGATGCGTATGCGGCGCATTTTTTTACCCGGTTCGGGCAGGAAAAGACGGGAAGTGTCCATTATGAGCAGGAATATCTCTTACAGGGAAATGCGTCGGAGCGGGAAAATTTAAAACGCACCGTCAATGAACTTCTGGCTGCGCGCGAGGCGGTGAATCTGGCAGCTTTATATGCGGATTCTGAAAAACGGTCGGAGGCGGAAGCACTGGCGCTGGCAATCACGGGGCTGGCGGGAATCACACCGATCACGGCGGCGGCATCCTTCTTTATCATGACAGTCTGGGCGTTTGCAGAGTCGGTGGCAGATGTGAAGGTTCTGCTGGCTGGCGGAAAAATTCCTTTTTTCAAACAGCTGGGGGAGTGGCAGATTTCGCTTTCTGCTCTGACGGAAAAGGGCGCATCCATCTTTCTGGAAACGGGGACGGATCCTTCATTGAAAAACGGGACAGACGACAGAGGGCTGGACTACCAGGACTGGCTGAAACTCTTTTTCCTGATACAGGGAAAGAGCCGTTTCTGTTACCGGATGATGGATATGATTCAGAACCGCATTTCAGAAAAAGAGCCGGGATTTCGGATGGATCAGTGCCAGTATGGGGTAAGTGTGTCCTATGCGGCACAGGGAACGTTGATACCGCTTCGTAGAACGTCCCAGAAGGAATATTAAACACAATTACAGGGGAGTGGAGGACAGTGTCCTTTTTCAGGAGATGATGCAAGTGAATGTGCCTCTCCAAGTACATAAAGAAAGCCAGTAAAAAAGATGATGACAACTAACCTAACAAAACGAATAAATGAAAGTATCTGTGCGGTCGGGATACCCGTCCTTCGGCGGCATAGAGCCCAAGTAACAAAACGACCCTGGAAAAGGGCATTGTCCTCTGCTTCCCTGTGTGCGAGCCTGACGATTGAGGCGGCGCTTAGTCTGACATTGTTTATGTTTACGGTGATTCTCCTGTCAGTTCCGATGGAAATACTGGATACTCAGAGAAAGGTGCAGACGGTGCTGGAAGTGACGGGGCGGGAACTGGGATGGCAGGTGTATCGTACATCCCATACGGTGCATCCGGCAGAAATGGAGGCGGGAAAAGCGGCAGAGGCAGGAGAAAAGGGAACGGGGGGCTGGTCAGAACTTCCGTCCGGGCTTATCCTGCAGGGATATTTAAAGGAGAAGATTCAGACAGCGGGCGGGAACAAAGTGTCCAATATCCAGTGTGGCGCCAGCCGCGTATCGGAAGATGGAGAATGGATTGACCTGCGCGCCTCCTATCAGGTGCGGCTGCCATTCTCGGTATTTGCGCTTGACCATGTGACGCTTACTTCCCGGAGCCGGAAGCGGGGATGGATTGGGGCGGAAGGCGGGTATTTCTCAGAGAAAAACGCTTCAGAACCGGAGGGAAAATGGGTCTATGTGGGGCGGGACAGTACGCGCTACCATCTCTCGCCTTCGTGCCATTATATATCGAATCAGATCACCGCGGCTGCGTATGCAGATGTAATTTCGGGGGTGCTTAGAAACAGCGGGGGATGCCGTTATAAGGCTTGCAGATACTGTGGAAAGACGGTGTCGGCGGGAGGTCTGGTGTATATTCTTCCGTCCGGCGAGGTTTACCATGGAAAGCAGGACTGTTCGTCATTGGCATATTATGTGCAGAAGGTGCGGCGATCAGAGGTGGAATATATGGGTGTGTGTTCATACTGTGGAAGTGGATAGGTGCGGATGGCGGAAAGAATCAAGGAGGGGGTGAGAGAGCGGAGTGATGGAAAACGGTGCAGGGATAAGTTTCATGGGATTTACGCGGATGGATTTGGGAAGTGCAGTATGTTTCCTCTGCGCGGTTGTTTTTTCCCTTTTTCTGTTGGTCTTTTCCTGGCAGGATCTTCACAGAAATCGGATACGCGTAAGCTGGCTATATGGATTTGGAACGGCAGGAATGGCGCTTACGATGATGCGGTGTGTGCTGGCGGTTATAAAAGAAGGATGGGATTGGAAAAAAGGTGCGTTGCAGATGACGGTATGGCTTTTGGGAATGCTGCCGGGGATTTTTTTGCTCTGGATGGAGCGGCAGACGAAAGGTGCAGTCGGACTGGGAGATGGCTGCTTTTTTCTGATCACTGGGTGCTATCTGGGGGGATGGCGGACGCTTGAACTTTTGATGGGAGCTGTATTTGTGAGCAGTCTGGCAGGAGGTGTCTGGATGCTTACGGCACTGCTTGGCGGAAAGGGGAATGGTCTATGGAAGAAAATGCGGAAAAAGAAGCTGCCATTTCTGCCGTGTGTGCTTCCGGTGTGGATTTGGATGCTGATAGCATCTCTTGGATGAAGAGGGAGGTTTCTGCCAGTTATACGGTGGAAGCCTCGTTTGTGATGGCGGTTGCATTCTTTTTTATCGCGGCACTGTTAAATGGGGTGTTTGAGGTGCATGGCAGGATTACGGGGCGTTTTGTCCTGCAGGAGGCGATGGAACGGTGCCTGTATCGGGAGGAAAAAACGTTGCGGGGAGATGGAATGACAGTGGGGGAGATAAGCAGCAGAGCTGGACAGCGCCTGCGTGGATTCTTCCGGTGCGGGGATGCTGTTTTGACGATCCGGGAAGATGGGGGAGACTTGGACGGAATGGTAAAGAGTAGTACAGAGACGGGGATATCCCTGCGCGGACAGGAGCCAGAGCGGGCGATCCGTTTGCTGACAGTGTTGGAAAATGCAGAGTGATGGAGGATACGGGATGGAGATTCGGTATAGCCGGGAAATGAATCATAATTATATGATAATCGAAGCGCCGGAGGAAGAAACGGGCTATGCGGTACAGATGCTGTCGGCGAATGCCATCGAAGGGCTTTTGAAGTTCCGGGTCCGCCAGACGGAGGAGGCGAGAGAATATTATTATGAGATAACGTCGAGACAGCCGCTTAGACGGGTGTTGGAAAAACGGACCTTGTCGGGACAAGAACTCCGGTCGATTCTGCTTGGTGTGCTGGCGGTTCTGAAGCGGGTGGAAGAGTATCTGTTAAAAGAGGAACAGCTTTTGCTGGATCCGGAATACCTGTATCTGGAACCCGATCATTTTACTGTGGAATTATGTCTGGTTCCGGGGCATCGGGAAGAGGCGCCGCAGGCGCTCTCAAAACTGCTGGGGTATCTTCTGGAACGTGCGGATCATCAGGATCGGGAGGCTGTTGTATTAGCTTATAATCTGTACCAGATTAGTCTGCGGGAGAATTACGGAACGGCAGATCTGCTGCGCCAGCTTTCGGGAGAAGATCGGATCTTTTCGGCAGAAAAACGAAACGAGGATGAGGGGGATCCTGAGACGGCGGGAGTGTGGGCGGATCGGCAGGAGTGGCTTGAAGCGAAGCAAAATCGGAGGGATACGTTGGAATCTGGATCCGGGAAAATGGCTTCTGACACTCAAACGCCAGCCAGGGAGGATTGGAAATATAGGCAGGAAGCGTTGTATCAGCAGAAAACGATGAAAAAGAAGATGGAGTCGGTAGAGAACTCAGATGAAGTGGGGGAAAAGTCTGAAAGGGCAGGTGGAAAAGAAAAGGGACAATGGCAGAACCGGTGGATAAAGGTACTTGGAAGCGCGGTGGCAGCTGGCATTGTGTATTGGTACGTGACGGGAGAAATGGATGTATGGCTGTATGCAATCAGTAGCGGCATCGGGGGAATCGTGTTTTTGAGGGAGATGTTGGCAGCCCGCAGAAAATGGCAGGTATATGGTGGCAGGAAGAAAAATCGAGGTCAGGGAGAGGATAGAGAGGAAAGCACGGAAGTGGATCTATCATATCCAGACTGGCATCAGACAACGCCTGAAAACCGCTGGCAGGTCTATCCGGAGAGTGAAGAAGCTTATCGGCAGGAACTTCGAAGAGAAGAAGAAGCACAGATAGAGCGGGCGAGAGAAGCGGGGACTACGCTTCTGTCTGCCTCAAAGAATGGGGAAGGAACGGTGCGCTTAGAGCCGGTGGAAGCCGGAGGAACAGTGATTCAGATTTCCTATATTCCATTTACACTTGGAAAACATCCGGGGCTGTCGGACGCATGTATTGACCGTCCGACCGTCAGCCGTCTTCATGCGCGGATCGATCAGAAGGAGGGCGTATACATTCTGACAGATCTCAATTCAACCAATGGAACATCGGTCAATGGCTATCCGCTTCAGGCAAATGAAACAGTCAGTTTGGGGAATGGGGATTCCATTTATTTGGCGGATGTCGGATATAAATTTTGGGAACACCGATAAATTATCTGAAAATATAAAATAATAACCAAAAACACGAAATTGATGTGAATTATTTTGCAAGTACATCAATTTCGCGTTTCTGCAAATTTACATAGAACAAGCCATGGGGATATGCTATAATAAAGGCACTTGACATGGAAGTTTCAAGCCAAGTGACAAAAGAAAATACCGCTTTTCCAGTGAATGGAGAAGCATAGAGAGAAGGAGAGACCGACATGACAGACAAAGAATGTATTTTTTGTAAGATCGCTGGCGGAGAGATTCCATCCTCAACGGTTTATGAAGATGACGATTTTCGTGTGATTCTGGATTTAGGACCGGCATCGAAGGGACATGCGCTGATTCTGCCGAAGCAGCATTTCAAAGATTTATGTGAGCTGGATCCGGCGATTGCGGCAAAAGCTCTTCCATTAGCTGGAAAGATTGGTGCGGCGATGAAGAAAGCACTGGGCTGCACGGGTTTCAATGTGGTTCAGAACAATGGCATATCCGCAGGACAGACAGTTTTTCATTTCCATGTACACATTATTCCGAGATATGAAAATGGACCGGATATGGTGACATGGGCGCCAGGAAAAGCAACGCCGGAAGAGCTGGCAGAAATTAGTAGCTCCATCCGCGAAGAACTGACGCGATAGGAGTTTGGATATGCACCATGAGAATGAAAAAATGGCGCTTTTTGAAGCGCTTTACAGAGAGTACCTGGTACCGCTGAAGAAATATGCGTATAGAATTGGAGTAGGGTACGATGACATTGAGGATATGGTGCATGAAGCTTTCATTGAATATTACAAGCGCTATTCGTTAGATCTGGATCATAAAGTAAAGTTGGTTTTACTGATCCGCATTTTACGGAGCAAGTGGATCGATAATCGGAGGCAGATGCGGCGCCGCGAGATGCTGCATCTGGAAGATCCGGATGCGGAAGAAGAGATTATGAACCTTCTTTTGGAAGGGGAGATAGGAATTCAGCTTCTGGATCAGGAGGTTATCGATAGGGATATCTATTGGAACGTATGGAAGATTGTCAAATCTATGAAGAAGGACTGGCGGGATGTTTTGATTCTCCGTGTTCTGGAGGGCTTGACGGCGGAAGAAGCCTGTGCGGTTTTGAAAATCAAATCAACGGTATGCTGTACACGTCTTTACAGGGCAAAAGCAGAATTGCAGAAGCGCGTGTTGAGGGCAAAGCTGTTTGATATTTAAAAATCACATCGAAGCAGAGCCGTTTCGAATCTGTCCGATGTGATGATAAGCTTACATATTCAGTGTTTTAGTCTTGTACTATACAAACGTAGCAATGCTACTAACTGCGTGCGCAATCATGAATCAGCCCCATGATGGTTTTGACAGCATTGTTTAAGTGGCTTTCAGACATTTTATCAATGAACTGCTGGCGATTTTTATAGGTCTCTTCGATTGCCTGGCTGAGAGTATCTGCGGTTAAAACTTCTTCTTCCAGAACGGTGCTGAATCCCTGTTTTGCAAAGGAGTTGGCATTTAAGATCTGGTCGCCGCGGCTGGCAGCAGCCGACAGAGGGATCAAAATGTTCGGTTTGCGGAGTGCCAGAATTTCGCAGATGGAATTTGCGCCCGCGCGGGAGATGATCAGATCTGCCGCTGCAAAGAGATGGCGGAGTGGTTTATCCACATACTCATACTGAACATATCCTTCGGTGCCGATGAGAGACTCATCCAGATTGCCTTTTCCGCAGATATGTATTACCTGATAGGTTTTCAGAAGCTGCGGAAGAATGCCGCGGACAGCCTGATTGACCGTGACGGAGCCGAGACTTCCGCCGATGATCAGAATTACTGGGCGATCGGCAGAAAGATGGGCGTACTGGAGTCCCGCCAGACGATCCCCGTGCAGAAGCTCTTCACGGATCGGGGAACCGGTCAGAACCGCCTTATCTTCCGGAAGATATTTAAGTGTTTCCGGAAAGTTGCAGCATACCTTGGAAGCGGCTGGAATACAGATTTTATTTGCCAGTCCTGGGGTCATATCGGATTCATGGATGATGACAGGCACTTTATAATGCTTGGCAGCCAGAACGACCGGAACAGCGACAAAACCGCCTTTGGAAAAGACGATATCCGGTTTGTATTTTTTCATAAGCTTGCGAGCCTCAAAGTATCCTTTCAGAACGCGAAGCGGATCTGAAAAATTCTTAAGGTCAAAATAACGGCGCAGTTTTCCCGATGAGATTCCATCGTAAGGGATGCTGGCTGCCTCGATCAGGCGGCGCTCAATGCCGTTATAAGAACCAATATAGTGAATCTCAAAGTCTTCCTCGCGCAGTGCCGGAAGCAGGGCGAGATTCGGTGTAACATGACCTGCAGTACCACCGCCGGTCAGAATGATTTTTTTCATAGTAGTTTCCTCCACACATCAGCCGCTGGTTACGGTGTGAGGGGACAACCATAACCTGAAAACAACTGTTTTTATGCTTTATCATACCCGCAAAGGGTTACATTTAGTATAGTAAACGGAAAAAAAGAAAAGTCAACCTAAAAGTTAGGACGAGGACAGAGAGGAGGGATAAAAAGTGAGCAGAAGCCGGCGCGGAAAAAAAGCTGGAGAAGATGCAGAGCGCCTGCTGCAGGAAGCGTTTGGAGTCAGCGAAGATCAGCTGTTGAAGGATTTTATCCTTGCACAGACGGAAGTAAAAGACAGCGACATACCTCCAGGATCAGAAGATGGCTTTGAGAGGTTGATGGCAAAGTTAGAAGCGGAGGTGGGAACAAGCCCGGAAAGTGAAAAAGAATCATCCAGCGAGAACATTGTCAAACTGCACGAAGAAGCTCGCAAACCACGCCGGTTGAAAACGATTGTGAAAGTTTCTGTAGCTGCCGCCGCTATCGCAGTGATGGTTGTGGCGATGGGGATTTCGGCTGGGGCGAAGAGGGAGTATCGGTATGTGGTGCGGGAACGGGATAGTGTGCGGAGTGATATTGTTTTAAATAATGTCAAGGCAATTTCCGGAGAGGATGAACTAGATAAAGTATATACAGAGATAGCTAGAAAAACAAAAATTCAAGTCATGAAATTAGCTTATATACCTAAAAATTTGGAATATGTGAAAGCTGATATAGGAGAAACAAGATCAGTTATGTATTTTAAATATGGGGAATATAAAGTGAAATTGGTGCAACAAACAGGAGATGTTGGAAATTCGGTAAGTGTTGTATCAGATAGAAAAAAAGAAAAAAGTGTCTATAATGAATTTTTGAGAGCAAATATTATTATAAACAAAGCTATCATAGATACAGGAAAGATAGAGTATAGTTCTTATTATGAAACAGGAGATGCTTATTACCAGATTTCTGGAGTAATGCCACAGAAAGAATTTTGTAAAATAGTTAAAAACCTTTATTTGGAAGGAAATTAGGGAGGATTTATGAGAAGAAAAATTTATACATTAATTTGCGCTGGATTTATTATGGCAATGGCAGCGATACAGGTTCAGGCGGGTGAAATAAAAAATATTGATGGTTTTTCGATTGAAGTAGCTGATTATAATACGACTAGGTTGTTGGATGAAAATTCTGCGGAGGGAGTAGCTGTAGGAATAGAACCGAGGGGAAGCATTATTGATACCGCAACAACACGTATTAGCAATTTGGGGAAAGGTGATATTGGTATCATTATTGAAACATTAGCTCATGTAGAGTGTGATAAAATCAAAAATATTGCAATACTGCAAAGACAAGAGGACGGTAAATGGGTGGAGGTTTCAAGATATATATATGATGCCAAAAAAGAAGATTTTCCAACAGAAGATTTATCAGGAATGACAAATGAATTTACTGTGAAAAATCAAAAAACGGGTTATTATTATAGAGTGGTTGGCGTTCATTACGTTGAATCAAATGGAAAAGGGCAGTCTTTCATGACCAAAACAGATGGAATCAAAATCACCGAATACGGCGACTAATTCTAAACGGGGACAGTGTTACTAAATTTATATTTGCAACACGAAATAGTATGAAAAAAGCGCTCACATAAATACCCCCACCTGCAACCATCCAGGAATTTCTGATTCAAAATTCCAGATGTTTTCAGGTGGGGGTTCTTAAACGGTTTTTCATTATGCCAACAGGCGTGAAAGAATCTCCTCAAAAATTCCTATTTCACGTTCGCCTTATACTCCTTCAATGCCTGTGCCAGCTGATCCGGGCAGGAAGTTGGGCGGAAGCCGCACTGGATGCCTTCGATGCGGGAGATTGCCTCGTCAATATCCATGCCATCGATCAGGCGGGCAACGCCCTGTGTGTTGCCGGAGCAGCCGCCGACGAACTGCACATTCTTTACTTTATTATCTTCTACTTCAAAATTAATCTCACGGGAACAGACTCCCTTTGTCTTGTATGTCATAGTAAAACCTCCTCAAATGGTAAAATGGTATGAGTTTTAATCTGCTGTGGCGGGAATCCACCGCAGTAAAATGATTATAGTCTGTCAGCAAAGGTGTTGTCAAGATAACAAAAATCCAGTATACTTTTTGAGAAGATACGGTGTTATTGTTTACAGGTAGGAATTTTCTGAACTGAAAATTCCGTACGATACTGTTCTGGCAGTGGATTTTGCTGATTTGGAATGCGAAGCATCAGCAAAATTCTGTTACAGTTTGCACA
>ERZ773143.2339-NODE-2339-length-13994-cov-7.520267_pt1 | contig 13994 bp, 11 predicted proteins | sample MGYA00580852_ERZ773143 | MGnify/ENA primary metagenome ERZ773143 (study PRJEB29015, sample SAMEA2737853) | human gut metagenome | biome: human gut; feature: human-associated habitat; material: faeces | place: China | collected 2012 ... | reverse complement strand
ACTACGTCCGGTGCGATAACTGCGATGCGGTGAGCGACAGCAAGACTGTTCCTGTTGGTGATGCGAACGGTCACAGCTTCACGACCAAGGCCTCCGACAGCAAGGCAACCGACGCAACGTGCACCGCTGCTGCGACCTACTACGTCCGGTGCGATAACTGCGATGCGGTGAGCGACAGCAAGACTGTTCCTGTCGGTGATGCGAACGGTCACAGCTTCACGACCAAGGCTTCCAGCAGCAAAGCGACCGACGCAACGTGCACCGCTGCTGCGACCTATTACGTCCAGTGCGATAACTGCGATGCGGTGAGCGACAGCGTGACTGTTCCTGTTGGTGATGCGAACGGTCACACTCCCGCGGCGGCAGTCGAGGAAAATAGAGTAGAAGCGACTTGTGCTGCTGCTGGTTCTTATGACGAAGTAGTTTACTGCTCCGTTTGCAACGCTGAAATCAGCAGAGCGCAGAAGACCATCAACAAACTTCCACATGATTTTGGGAACAATCTTGAGTATTGTAAAAACGGCTGCGGAACAAAGAACCCCAACTATGTTCCGCCCTACAATCCGCCGCACAAACCCTCTGTGAAGCCGAATCCGACTCCCTCTAAGCCTGAAACTCCGGAAAATCCGTTTGTGGATGTAAAGAAGGATGACTATTACTACGATGCTGTGATTTGGGCAGTTGGCAAGGGAATCGCCAAGGGCGTGACTGACACCACGTTCCAGCCCAACGCTTCCTGCACCCGTGCGGAAATGGTGACGTTCCTTTATCGTGCGGCGGGATCGCCTGAACCGACCAACAAGGTTAACCCGTTCACCGATGTTGCAGAGGACTCCTACTATTACAAAGCGGTGCTGTGGGCGGTTGAAAAAGGCATTGCAAAGGGAACCAGTGAAACGACATTTTCTCCCAACGATACCTGTACACGCGGGCAGACCGTGGCATTCCTCTATCGCTATGCGAATTCTCCTGCGGTGAGCGGAAGCAATTCCTTTGCCGATGTGAGTGAAACAGCTTACTATTATAATGCCACTCTTTGGGCGATGAGCGAAAAAGTGACCGAGGGAACCAGCGCAACGACATTCTCTCCGAATGATCTTTGCACGCGCGGTCAGATCGTGACATTCCTCTATCGCTATATGGGAAAGTAATGTAATTGAAAAGGAGCGGGACGTTGCACCTTTTCCTTTGACGCACAAAAAGCGCACAGACTTCAAAAATCTGTGCGCTTTTTCTTTTAGAACGTCCAAATAGTCATTGCATCGGCAGCTGATGTGTGGTACAATATAATTGCAAACAAGGAAGAAACAAGAGCGGATTTGAGACTTTTTCGTTGCAAAAAGTTTTGCTTTTTAGTTGTTGAGATTTCAGCGGCGAGCCGCTGATGCCTGCTTCACACGCAGGAGGTCACTGGTTCGAGTCCAGCAGTCTCCACCAAAACCCTTGGAATCTTAATGATTTCAAGGGTTTTTTCTTTTATCAAAAAATGATAGTTTTTTGCTTTACAGTGCTTTCCTTATATTTTCTCAGCAAATTGATAGTATTTTATCGCAATGAAAAAGAGACGCTTTCGCGTCTCTTTTTTCATTACCTCTCCTGCACCTTTTTGCCGCTGATGTGGTCGATGCTGATGCGGAACATCTGGACGGCCTTGCCGGAGGCGGCGACTTCGTCGTCGACCATTTTCTCGGTGGGGTAGTATTTCATCGCGAACTTTTTGCACAGCGCGTCGCTCTCGCCGCGGTCCGCGACGAGGCGGCAGCGGCCGAAGACGACGGCGCTCTTCAAAAACGGGGCCCAGGCCTCGTCCGTTTCGACGGTCTCGTCGCCGTACACAGTGAAGCAGACCTTGTCGCTCCTCTTGAGCGCGTCCACCTTGTGGCCGACCTTGGAGCCGTGGAAAATGATCTCCTGCGCGCTCTCGTCGTACAGGTAGTTGATGGGCACCGCGTAAGGATAGCCGTCGTCGCCGCTGACGGCCAGCACGCCGCGGCGAGCCTCGTGCAGGAGCTTTTTTGCCTCCTCCACGCTGATCTCGTTTGCCTTTTTGCGAACAGGTCTGAACATGGTCTCGTCCTCCTCATACTGCCGACCGTGTCGGCTATTTCTCGCCGCCATTATACCGGTTTTCCCCCGATATTGCAACGGGGAAGCGGCGGCAAGAGCTTTGATGGCAGCAAAAAAGAGACGCTCACTGCAAAAGCGTCTCTTCTACTTCTTTCCGTCTTTTTTCTTCAGCAGCTCCACCATGCCGCACACGAGCGCGGCCTCCTCCTCGCTCAAATCGGAGATGTCGAGAAAGCGCTTGTCCTGGCGGCAGAGCAGGTAGTCCACTGTGACGCCGAACAGGTCCGCCAGACGCACCATGACCTCGTAGGACGGCAGGCGGATATCCGTCTCATACGACGAGACCATCGCCGCGGTCACGCCGATGCGCTTTGCCACCTGCGCCTGCGTCAGGTGCCTGTCCCTGCGGAGCTGTTTCAGCCTTTGCGAGAAATCCAACATACGCCGCGCGCCTCCTTTGCCCTATATAGTTTACACGGCGCAAGTTTTCCATTAGAAATATTTATTATACATATTAGTTGATATTTTGGAGATATCTGTTACAATAAAACCTTGAGAGGACCCGTAGGAACGGCAGACCAACAACGTTTCGGAGGGATGGAGAGTGAAAAGTGCCGTGACACCGCTGCGCGGCAGGCGCGTCCTGCTCGTAGAGGACAACGCGATCAACCGCGCCATCGCGCGCTCGTTTTTAGAGAGCGCGAGCGCGCCTGCGGCGTGTCGCGGCATTTATCAAAGCCCATCGACTTGACCGCCCTGCACGCGGCGCTGTGCGAGGTCCTGCGCGAAAATTGACAACGAATCGCAATCCAAACAGCAAAAAATACGCTGTGGAATCATCCACAGCGTATTTTTTCATTTTGGGAAAGGCTTACTTCGCCATCGCGCGATAGAGGAACGTGACGATCTGGGCGCGCGTGCAGTCGGCGTTCGGGGAGAACGTGGTCGTGCTCGTGCCGTTGGTCACATTGTTCTCGACCGCCCAGTTGACGGCGGAGGCATAGTAGGCGCTCGCGGCGATGTCAGTAAACGCGCTCGCGGAAGCCGCAGCCGGGCTGGTGTTCGCTCTCCACAGGAACGTGACGCTCTGGCCGCGCGTGACGGTCGCGTCGGGGGAGAAGGTGGTAGCGCTCGTGCCGGTGGTCACGTTGTTTTCCACCGCCCACGCAACGGCCTTTTCGTAGTACGCGCCGCTCTTCACGTCGGTGAAGGACGTGGTCATGGACTTCGGCTCGGGGCTGCCGTTGGCTCTCCACAGGAAGGTGACCATCTGGCCGCGCGTGCAGCTCGCGTTGGGAGCAAAGCTCGTGGCGCTCACGCCGGAGGTGACGTTGTTGGCAACGGCCCAGGCAACGGAGTCGGCGTAATAGGCGTCGTCGGCGACGTCGGTAAAGGGAAGCGACGCAGAGCCGTCATAGTTCTTGTCGCTCAGGACGGAGGAGAAGAGGAAGTTGCTGATGTACGCGTACTCATCTCTCTGGTGCACCTTGTGGGTGAGGGAGTTTGCAAAGAGGACAACGTTCATGCCGTTTTCCTTGTAGGCAAAGCCCTGCACGCCGCCGTTCATGTAGGCCTTGAAGCCGGCTGCGCGCTCGGCCGTATTCGTGGGAACGAAGCCCTCGGTGGGCGTCTTGGTCTTATCGCTCTTGACGAGGACCGTCGCGGAGGCGGGGACCTTGGAGAAGTATCCGAGGCCGTAGGCGTAGAGAATATCGTCGCCGTCAGCAATGTAGCTCGCGTTCACAAGGGTCTTGTTGGGATAGACAACGGGGGTCAGGCAGTCCATCGCGCCGTCCAGCTCGGTGTATTCCACGCCAGCGATGAGGTCAGAGGCGGAGGACGCTGCGGAATAGCTGTAACCGATGTACGGCAGGCCGTTTTCCACGGCGGTCTTTGCGGCGGCGTCGAGCTTCGTCGCACCTGCGGCGGCGTCCGCCTTGGTCACGTCAGAGGTCGTGGTGAAGCCCATGAGGTTCATCGCGGCGGTATCATAGTTCCAGCCGGCGCTCTGGCTGATCTGCGGCGTGTAGACAAATCCCTTCTCGCTTTCAGCAGGCGTGCCGGGGACGTAGACGGTCGGGGACTTGGTGATGATCTTCGCCTTCACGCTCGTCTTGTCGACGCCCGCGGCAGAGAGCAGATACTTGCCCGCGACGGTCTGATAGTCGGCGTAGGAGCAGATGAAATCGCCCATGTGGTCGCCGCTCGTGACCATGCCGACGGTCTTGCCGGCCTTGAGAAGTTCGTTGACGGCGGCGGTGGAGTCTTCAGAGGCATTGGAGAGGATGACGTCTTTGTTCTTGTCACCTGTGAAGTAGGAGGTCAGCGCCTTGGTGTAAGCGAGCGCGTCGTCGTGATCCATCGCGTCGCCGCAGACGGCGGAGATGCTCTTGTAGGCGGCGGGCTCGGCCACGGTGACCATGTCGAAGCCGCGCGTTTCATTGAAGGAGGTGATGCCCTCGGAGTAGAGGACCGTCCAGCCGTTGATGAGCGTGCCGTCATACAGCACGCCGTTGGCGACAGAACGCTTGGCCTGATACATCGAGACGATCATCGTCCCGGCGGGATAGGTGACGCCGTCATAGGTGAATTCCTTTTCAGTCACGTTGACCTTGACGTCGTTTCTCGTGAGCCACTCCATCATGTCAGAAGCGGCCTGGAGGTTGGTCTGGTTCTCGCCGTCGAGCGGAATGATGTAGCACTCGGGATAGAAGTTGCCGTTCTGCCCCTTACCGGTGTACTCGGGACGGAAGAGATCCATCTCCGCGCCCTCGACGTCGTTCTGGTCGCACAACCACTGGCCGACCAGCTCAAAGGCATCGGAGTTAAAGTTCTTCACGCCGCGCTGATAGATGGTGACCTGGGATTTGAGATAGGAAAGCTTCTCCGCGGCAACATAAGCGGCGTTGCCGAGGATACCGTACTGCGCCGCCTGAGCGGTATCGTCGTTGTAGGCGGGCAGCTCAACGGTATAGGCAACGGTGCCCTGCAGCATAGCAAACTGGGGAGTGTAGCTCGTGGACATATCGTCCCACGGGTCTTCCCAGTAGGTCTCGGTGCCGTTGCCGGTGTAGCTCAGGTAATCGCGCTGAGGGATCACATAGCTGTTGTAGCCATCGTTGTTGGCGACCGCCGCGATGCCCAGCGCCTCGCCGCCGGTGATGAGGTGCTCGGCGAGCAGGTCGTACTCAAAGTTCGGCTCGTGCGGGGGATCGCAGGGCTCGCACTGGAAGGCCTGCACACGGCCGTGGAACTCGGCAAGCGACATGGGGTTGAACGTGCCGATGATCTGCTGCATGTTGGCCGTCTCGCTCGTGGTCTGGAAGGAGTTGTCGCGGTTGAGGTCATAGCCATTGGTGGAATGTCTCGTCAGGTAAGTACGTCCGTCGACATTTTCCTCGGGAACAAGGATAAAGAACACGTCGGACAGCAGCTCGTCCTTGACGTTCACGGTGTTGCTCTTCACGGTGTAATACTTTTCAAGGTCGACCTTGCCGGACTTGCCGTTGTTATCGGCCGTCAGGTAACCTAAGTAGCTGGCCTTATCCTTGACGAGGTCGGGGATGGCAACGCTGCCCTCCGCGCCCACAGGACCCATTTCCTCCTTGAGTTCTTTTTCGCCCGCGGCGGTGAAACCGGTGAGCGTCTTGTAGTCGATGGTCTTTTCGCTCGTGATCATCTTGGCGAAGTCGAGCACGCCGTCGGTGGCGGCGACCTCGTTGGAGTGGATGTTGGAATACATCACGGGCACGCGGATATCGTCGAGCGCGCCGGACTTGATCTGGGCGAGCACGGCATCGGGATCGGTCTCGGCCTGCTCGGTCAGGGCGAGCCACTTGCTCACGCTCGCCTTGGAGTCGGCGACGATCAGGTAGGGCATATCACGGCCCGCGGTGGACTGTCCCATGGAAAATTCTTCCACGTAGAGACCGTTTTTCGTGCCGTTTGCCACGATCGTGTCGAGCTCCTTGTAGATCTCCCACATGGTGTTGAAGTTTTCATACGGCGCAACCTTGACAGGTGCGGAGCCGATCGCCTTGCCGCTGTTTTTGGCCGTCAGGTCAAAGTAACCGCACAGGTCGATGTAGTAGCCGCCGTTCACATGGGGCACGCTGTAGTCGGGTGTCGTCTCGCCGGTTCTGCGGTTGGTGGAATAAAAGTAGTTGTTCACATGGAAGCTCACGTCGAGGACGGTCTTGCCGTTTTTCTCGCTTGCGGAGAGCTTGATGTCTGTGAACTGGTGCTCGTCCTTGCCCTCGGTCATCCAGCTGTCAAGATCCCCGCCCGCGTAAGCGTAGGGGAACAGCTCCTCGTTGACGTAGGGGCGGGAATCGTCGCGCTCGAGCGCGAGCGAAACGGTACCGGTGCTGACGGCCGCGGCGAGCGCATCCTTCGTCATGCCGGACACGGGGATGGAGAGGGACACGTCCTTGCCGTTTTCATCGGTGACAAGGGTGATGGTCGCGTCGACCGGGAATTTCGTTCCCAGCAGCGCATCGCCCTTCGGGTTCATGTCCTGGTAGCTGACGGCAAACGCGGACGTGACCGCGAGCGAGAGCGTCATTACCAGGGCCATCAGCAGCGCGAGCGCTTTGCTGACAGAGTTTGGATAATGTTTCATGGTTTTCGTCCTCCAGAGTGGTCTTATGCCGCCACACACAGCGGCGGAAAGTTGATGAGTTTAGTGTAACTCAATAAAAATACATAGTCAAGAGAATATTCATACCTAATTACGCCAAATTTCAGCGTTGAATCTGTATTTTTGTTCATCATTTTTCACAAAGCAGTGCGTCAAGCCCCCGTCTTTCAGATCCTTTTGTGAATGTATCCGTAAATTTATACAGAATCGTGCTGCATAGGATATTCTTCTTCGCCGCGATTGCAAATGACGGCGGGGCGCATTATAATAAGAGGCAATCATCATTCAAACGCAGGAGGAACCGAATATGCGGCTGCAAAGCGCAATCTTTACACTGGGCGATACCCTCTTCACCCCCGACGGCGCGGCGCGCGAGGGACTCGACAAGGCGCTTTCACTTTTTAAGATGGAGGGCGTGTGGCTCAGCGCGGTGACGGCGCTCAGCGCGGAGGACGCGCAAAAAGCGCTCGAAAAGGCGGGGCTTCACTCTTATTTCCGCTTCGTGCTGACAGAATCCGTCGCGCTCTGCAAGGCGGACAGCGGCACGATGTTCGAGCGCGCGATGAAGCGCCTGCACTCGCAAAAGGACGATACGATCGTCTTTTCCGGCTCGCTTGCGGCGATCCAAAACGCGAAGGACGCGGGTTTTCGCACCGTGGCGGTGCAGGGAAGTGCGGGCGCGGCGGACTGGTCGACGATGCAGCAACTCGCCACGCAGAGCCTTGCGCAGTACAGCGAATTGCTGGCAGATTCTGTGTGAATTTTGGGAAAACGACAGGATTCGACGTTTTTAGTTGCAGTCTTTCTCAACTGTGATATCGTAAGAATATAACTATCAGAAAGGAAGGTTCGCGCCATGTTTGATTTCTACTCGGCTACCATCTTCCTTTCGGTCTTTATTATGATTATCATGGACATGCTTGTGAGCGGCAATGATCTGATGGAGCATGACAAAAAGTAGACGGTTTACACGATCTCCGTACTGGTAGTCGCATGCATGGTATCGGAATGGTTCGGCGTTTGGATGGACGGAGCCGATCCGTCGCTGCGGACGCTGCACATCCTCGTTAAGACCATCGAGTTATCCACAGCGCCGATCATCACGGTGCTTTGCAGCGACCTGATGACGCCGCTCAAGCATAAAAAGCTCATTTATACCCTCATCGGCGTCCACGCAGGGCTCGAGGTGCTGTCGGCTTTCTTCGGCTTCATCTTCTCGGTCGACGCACAAAACGTTTATCATCACGAAACGTTTTATTGGGTCTACGTGCTGGCCTATGCCAGCGGCGTTCTGCTGTTCATTGGTCAGCTGCTGAGCGAGAGTTCGCACCATTATGGCCTGTATCGAGCGCTCGTTATCATCCTGCCGGTCTTTTTCTTCTGCGGGCTGTTCCTCCAGTACGGTGCCGAAGTGCGCATCATGTGGGCGTGCTCAGCGGTCGATGTTCTGATGATTTACATCCTGTTTTCCGAGCTCACGCAGAAAATCGACACGCTGACCCATCTTCTGAACCGCCGCAGCTATGAGAGCCGTCTCGCCTCGTTGCGCGGACACGCAGTCATCTACTATTTCGACGTGGACGAGTTCAAGTCCGTCAACGACACCTTTGGCCATGGCGTGGGCGATGCGGTGCTTGCCGAGGTCGGCAGCACGATCTACGCCGTGTTCTCCAAGGTCGGCTACTGCTACCGCATCGGCGGCGACGAATTCTGCGTCATCGCGCAAATCTCCGACACGGCGGCGGAAAAGTATCTTTCGGAATTCCTGCGCGAGCTGACGGCACGGCGAGTGAAAAACGAGCACCTGCCGCACGTGTCGGTCGGCTATGCGTGCTTCAATCCGGTGCTCGGCAGCGTAGAGGATGCGATCAAACGCGCCGACCGGACGATGTACCACTACAAGCGCAAGCGCAAAAGCGAAGCGCTCACAAATGATGATACCGTAAAAAGCTGACGATCTTTTGACCGTCAGCTTTTTGTATCTGCTTTTATTTCGCCTCAATCTCCGCGTCTTCCTGCGGCTGGAGCTTGCTGCCAAAATACGCGAGCACCGCGCCGAGGATGGCGCACGCGACGCCCCAGACCATCTCCGCTGTCGAGGCAAAGCCCGTCGGAATGATAATGAGCGTGGAGGCAAGCACGATGCCGATGACGGCGTGATAAGCGATGGAGTAGTGCGTGTCGAAAAGCCTGCTCACAATGCGGGCAAAGAGCGCCATCACGCCGGCCATGCCAAGCCCCCAGGGGATGAGCACGGTGAAATCAAGCTGGGCAATGCCGTCGATCAGCGGCGTGAGAAGGCCGACCGCCATCAGGATGGACGACGACGTCATCCCCGGGATGATGAAGCTGAAGCCCCACAGCACGCCGCAGAAGAGAAAGCCCCAGAAGTTTGCGGGCATCTCGGCAAATGAACTGAACTTGACGGCCATCAGCGCGCCGAACAGCGCGAGGAAGCTGACGATCAGCGAGATGTACGAGCCGTTGCCGCGCCCCTGCGTGCCCGCCTCGTGCCAGAGGTCGGGCAGCGTGCCGAGGATGAGCCCGATGAAGAGGCACGTGGCGACGGTTTCCGACTGGTGAAACAGCGCAAGGATCACGCTGCCGCCGCCCAAAAAGCCGATCGCCCAGCCGATGCCGACGGCGAGCAGCATCCGCCAGTAGCGTTGAAGCGCGCGCCTGGGGTGCGTGAGCAGCTCCATCGCGGGGCGGTAGATGCCGAATACGACTGCGAGCACGCCGCCGGAGATGCCCGGCAAAATCGCGCCCGCGCCGATGATGATACCCTGCACAATGCGCATGATACCGTTTTTGATGCGGGAATTTTTCATATTGCTGCCTTTTTATGTGCTGCGCCCACCGGAAAAGCGGCGGAACGCGATGCGATTCAATAGCCCTTTCTGCGGTCGACGAGGTGATGCATCGGGCGGCCCGCGGCGTAATTTTCCAGATTTTCGCAGAAGAGCTGCACGTTGCGCTCGCAGGTGTAGCCGAGCGTCATGTTGCCCGCGACGTGCGGCGTGAGCAGGAGGTTCTTGGCCTTGCGCAGCGGATGATCCGCAGGCAGCGGTTCGGGCACGACGACATCGAGCGCCGCACCGGCGAGGTGCCCGGAATCCAGCGCTTTGATCAGCGCGTCCTGATCGATGGCCGTGCCGCGGCCGACGTTGACGACATAAGCGCCCTTCGGGAGCAGCGCCATGCGGTCTGCGTTCAGGATGTTCACCGTGTCGCTCACCGAGGGGAGAGACATGAAGAGAAGGTCAGTCTCCGGCAGGAGCTGATCGAGCTCCGTGACGGGGTGGACGGCGTCGAAGTCCGCGTTCGCGCGGCCGCTGCGGCTGACGCCGATCAAACTCGCGGGATGGAACGCGCGCACGCGGCGGGCAAATTCCGTGCCGATGTCGCCCGTGCCAAGGCACGTGACGCGCGCGCCGTGGAGCGAGTGGATGCCGCCCGGGAGCACGCGCCAGCCGCCCTCGCGGATGATCTCGGTGTATTCCATCTGGCGGCGCAGCAGCATCAGCGAGACCATGACAGAATGCTCGGCGATCGTCGTGCCGTAAGCGCCCGAGGCGTTCGTCAGCAGGCAGTCGGGATTCTGATACAGGTCGTCGCGGCAGAAGCGGTCCACGCCCGCCCAGCAGCTCGCGTACCACTTGAGATCGCGTGCGCCCGCGATAACGCGCTGGGACGGATGGCCGTAGAGGATCGTGCAGTCGTCCACATTGCCCTCCGCCGCCTTGGACGAGGGGAAGAAGACGATGTCGTAGCCGCAGCGTGCGGCGGTGTCGCGCAGCGTCTTTTCGTATGCCGGAGTCAGGAAGTCGATGATGATGCCGATTTTTTCATTCATGGTTCAATTCCTCCAAAATCATTTCTGCGACGCGCAGGCCGTCGGCCGCGGCACTCATGATACCGCCGGCGTAGCCCGCGCCCTCGCCGCAGGGATATAGACCGCGCAGGGCGGATTGAAAACTCAAGTTGTCGCGCACGATGCGCACAGGCGACGAAGAGCGCGTCTCCACCGCCGTCAAAACGGCGTCGGGCGCATCGAAGCCCCTTAATTTCCGCCCCAGCATCGGAAGGCCCTCCTCGAGCGCCTCGCACACAAAGGGCGGGAGACAGCCGTGCAGGTCGCACCAGCGGACGGAGGGAAGATAGGTCGGCACGACCTTTCCCGCTCCCGTTGACGGGCGATGCTTGAGAAAATCTTCGACCCTCTGGGCGGGGGCGGCGTAATTTCCACCGCCAAGGCGATAGGCCGCGTCCTCCAGCTCGCGCTGGAACTGGACGCCCGCGAGGGTATCGCCGGACGGGAAATCCTCCGGCGTAACGGAGACCAAAAGTCCGCCGTTGATGTTCTCGCCGTCGCGCGCAAATTCGCTCATGCCGTTTGTCACGACGCGCTTTTCCTCCGACGCGGCGGCGACGACCTCGCCGCCGGGGCAGACGCAGAACGAGAACACGCCGCGCCCCTTTTCCGTGTGGCAGGAGAGCTTGTACGACGTGGGTGGGAGGCCGGGCGTGCCCGCCGCCTCCTTATATTGCGCTAAGTCCATGTCGCGCTGGCGGTGCTCGATGCGCACGCCGACGGCAAAGGGCTTGGGCTCCATCGGCACGCCGCGCTTTTGCAGCATTTCGAACGTATCGCGCGCGCTGTGGCCGGGCGCGAGCACGACGTGCTTTGTGGGCAGCGTGTACTCCCCCTCGGGGGCGCTCACGCGCAGCGCCGTGACGCTGCCGCTGTTCTGCTCGATATCCACAACCTTGTGGGAAAACCGAACTTCGCCGCCGCGGTCGATGATCTCGCGGCGGAGATTTTGCAGCACCACATATAATTTGTCGGTGCCGACATGGGGCTTGGCGTCGACTAAAATATCCTCGCTCGCGCCGAAGCGGACGAACTCCTCTAAAATATAGCCGTGGCGCAGGTCCTTTGTGCCGGTGTTGAGCTTGCCGTCGGAAAATGCGCCCGCGCCGCCTTCGCCAAATTGCACGTTCGAGGTCAGATCAAGCTCGCCCGTGCGCCAGAAGTGCTCGACATCGCGCTTTCGCTGCTCGACCGCGCGCCCGCGCTCTAATAAGATAGGTCTTGCGCCGCAGCGGGCCAGCAGCAGCGCGCAGAAAAGGCCCGCGGGCCCCGCGCCGATAACGACAGGGGAGACCTCCGGCGCTGAAACAGGCGCGGGCGGCGTATATTTCTTCGGCGCATAGGGCTGCACATTCTTATTCTTGCAGTGCCGTAAAACGCTGGATTCGTTTTTGACCTCGACCGCGCAGGAGCAGACGAGCTTCACGCCCTCGCGCGCGTCGATGGAGCGGCGCAGGAGATGAACGGAAACAAGCGCCTCCTCGCTCACGCGCTGCGCGTGCGCGCAGGCCGCGCGCAGCTTGTCTTCCTTTGCTCCCACGGGGAGCTTCAGATTGTCGATGCGAAGCATGTGCGCCGCCTCCTTTTTCTTCAGTCGCGTTTCATTTTATTATGACGGAAAGGAAAGCGCAAGGGGAATCGCGCGATTATCACAGATTCTTAAAAAAGTCATCGGGAATTTAAGAAATCGTCAAATAGCGTTCAAGAAATATACATAAATATGCCCTATGATAGCATCATCGAAAGCAAAGAGGCTGCCAGCAAGGGTCTCAGTCCATAGGAGGTCAACATCATGTACGAAGACGAAAACAACCTGTATCACTACAGCTATCGCAAGGGCGACGAGCAGAACCCCAACGCCCCGATCGACACGAAGAACTACGCCGAGGACCCGTGGGATAAGAATCCCAGCGGCGGCAGCCCGAAGAAAAAGGGCGGCAGCGGTCTTTCCGGCAAGATCGTGGCGCTGGCGCTGGTGTGCGCGCTCGTCGGCGGCTTTATCGGCGCAGGCGTGAGCGGCGCGGCGACCAAGGTGAACAAGACGAGCGTTCAGGTCAGCGACCGCGAGGTCGCGCAGGTGCAGACCGTCAAGGTCGACGGCAAGACGCAGATGTCGATGTCGGAGGTCTATGCCTCTAACGTCAACAGCGTGGTATCCATCAACGTTTCCGCCACGACCAACTACTTCGGCCAGACCGTCGAGACCGCGGCGAGCGGCACGGGCTTCTTCATCACGCAGGACGGCTACATCCTGACGAACCACCACGTCATCTCCGGTGCGAGCAGCGTGAAGGTGACGCTCTACAACGGCGAAACGTATGACGCGACCGTCATCGGCAGCGATGAGGACTACGACATCGCCGTTCTCAAGATCGACGTGACGGGCGCAACGCCCGTGGTGCTGGGCGATTCGAGCAAGGTCGCCATCGGCGAATCCGTCGCCGCTGTCGGCAACCCGCTCGGCGAACTGACGTTCTCGATGAGCGAGGGCATCGTCTCCTGCGTCAACCGCGCCATCAATGTTGACGGCACGCCGTTCAACATGATCCAGGTCGACTGCTCCATCAACCCCGGCAACTCCGGCGGCCCGCTCTTCAACAGCTACGGCGAGGTCATCGGCATCGTGTCGGCCAAGTATTCGAGCTATTCCAACACCACCGTGGAGGGCATCGGCTTCGCCATCCCCATCAACGATGTGCTCTCCCTCGTCAAGGACATCATGACCAACGGCTATGTGACCAACAAGGCCTACATGGGCATCACCCCGCAGACGATGACCGCGCAGATGGCGCAGCAGTATCGCTACGACGTGACCGAGGGCGTGTTCGTCTGCTCCGTTGACCCGGACAGCGCCGCCGCCAAGGCGGGGCTCAAGCTGGGCGATGTCATCACGAAGATGGACGACAAAACGATCTCCTCCTATGAAGATCTCGTCGCGGCCAAGAAGAGCTACAGCGCGGGCGACACCGTGACGCTGACCGTCTACCGCGAGGGTAAGACGATCGAGGTAGAGCTCACCTTCGACGCTGTTCCCGAATCGGCGGAAACGAACAATTCCGACCAGAGCACCGACAACAGCTATAATAACGGCAACGGGTATTACAGCGACGGCAGCAATGGGTCTTATTCCAATCCTTGGGATTTCTTCAATAATTTCTTTGGATATAATGGCTGATGCCACTGAAAAAGGAGCCTCGAAAGAGGCTCCTTTTTTTATTGCCGCGCGCAAGCGCGGCTTTTTTCGCGCCCAAAGGGCGCGGGGAGTTTATGCAGCCCGAAAGGGCTGCTCCTTTTTTGCGCCCATAGGGCGCAGGGGATTCAATCGCAGCGCGGCAGCGCTGCATCCTTTTTCCCGCGCTAGCGCGGGAGGGGGAGCGGCGTGCGCGCCGCGGCACCAAAGGGGGTATTCTCTTT
>ERZ773143.2332-NODE-2332-length-14059-cov-4.742502_pt1 | contig 14059 bp, 16 predicted proteins | sample MGYA00580852_ERZ773143 | MGnify/ENA primary metagenome ERZ773143 (study PRJEB29015, sample SAMEA2737853) | human gut metagenome | biome: human gut; feature: human-associated habitat; material: faeces | place: China | collected 2012 ... | reverse complement strand
AATATATGAATTTAAAGAAATTGTAGCAAAACCAAGCAAATAAGTCAATAAAAAACTCAAAAAAACTCAAAAAATTATTGAACCAATTTAAGAACATCCACATGGTTAAGCAGTTACAATCCCAAATCAAAAATTTCCAAATTCTCAAAAGCCGGGTCATAAATATTTTGACCCATAAAATTGAATCTAGAACCATGACAAGGACAATCCCAAGTCTTATCAGAATCATTCCAAGAAAGCAAACAACCAAGGTGAGTACAAACAGGTTTAACAGCAAAAATATTACCGAGACGTATCCTTATAAATACCAACTTTTTGATTATTAACATCAATAATTCCGCCAGAATTAATAGGGATTTCGTCAAAATCAATATCAGAATCTTTGAACTTATTTAAAGCAAGAGAATTAACAGATTCTGTAATCATATTTTTAATTTCTGTCCTATTTTTTATAGGGTGAACGCGAGTAGAGTCAAAAACATAAGCATATTCGTTTTTTCTTCCCAAAATCATATCACAAACAATATTTGCAGCAACATTAGAAGAAGTCATTCCCCATTTATTAAAACCAGTACCAACATAAATATTGTCCATTGTATTAGAAAAACGTCCAATATAAGGAATTTTATCAAGAGTAATGCAATCACGAGTATCCCATCTAAAAAGAATTTCGCAATTTGGATACAATTGTTTTGCGTAATTTTCCAAAGCACCATAAGTATCTTCATAAGATAAAGGAGTACCAGTTTTATGACCACTTCCACCAATCAAAAGAAATTTTCTACCATTATAATTTGCAGTTCTAAAAGAATAAGTTGGTGATGAGGCTGTTATATACATACCATTATTTAAAGTCTTTTTAGTGTCAATACCAATAACGTAAGAAGATGATTGATACATTTTAAAAAAGTATATTCCAGGAAAATTTATAAATGGATAATGTGATGCAAGTATAACATATTTAGAACTTATAACTCCATTTGGAGTAAATGTATAGAACATATCATCAGAATGCTTTACATCATAAACAGTAGTGTTTGTATATATTTCACCATGATTTTTTGTAATTGAATTTGCGAGACCATTTAGATATTTTATGGGATTAAATTGAGCCTGATTTTGAAATTGAACTGCACCTGCAATTTCAAAAGGTAAACCAGTTTTAGTAACAAAATTTGCGGGAAAACCTAAGGAATTAAGAATATCAACTTCTTTTTTTATTTGTGATACTTCTGATGGATTTGTTGTAAATACAAAGCTTGATTGTCTTTCAAAATCACAATTTATTTTTTCATTATTTATAATATTTTTTATGTTTTCAATTGCATCTTGATTTGCTGATAAATAATCTTTTGCAAAGCTTTCACCATAAGTATCAACTAAATAAGTATAAAAAAGTCCATGTTGTGAAGTTATTTTTGCAGTTGTATGTCCAGTAGTTTTGTGTCCGATTTCGTCTTTTTCAACAATTGTAACTTTTAGACCAGCTTTTGATAAATAATATCCACATGTCATTCCAAAAATTCCAGCTCCTATTATGCATACATCAGTTTCTATATTATTTGATAAACTTTCGAATTTATCATTTTTATTTTCACTTAACCATAAAGAATTCATAAAATTTCTCCTTTTAAATCTATTTGTCTACAATATATAAAAAATAATAAATTATTAATTATTAAAAATGTGAGTTATAAAACAATAAAATATTGTAAATCATAAATAGTATTTACTAAAAAAAATAATAAATACGAAAAAAAGTGGAAAAATAAAAATTAAAGTGATATACTAAAAAAAATATTTAAGACTGAAAAACAGTCAAACAAAGGAGGATAAAAATGGGAGAAAATTTAGAAGAAAAACTATTTCACAAAAAAGAAAACGGATGGAACACAGTAGACACAAGAAAAAAAGAAGCAATATTCAACTTTGCAAAAGACTACATGAATTTTTTGAATAAAGCAAAAACAGAAAGAGAATTTATAGTAGAAGCAACAAAAATGGCACAAGAAAACGGATACAAAGACATAACAGAATTTGAAAAGTTACAACCAGGTGATAAAATATACTTTATCAACAGAGGAAAAAGTATGTATCTAGCAATAATAGGAACAGAAAATATAGAAAATGGAGTTCACATTATTGGTTCACATGTTGACTCACCAAGACTAGATTTAAAACCAAATCCACTATATGAAGATACAGAATTAGCATATTTCAAAACACATTATTATGGAGGAATTAAAAAATATCAATGGACAACAATTCCATTAAGCATCCATGGAGTAATCGTTAAACCAAATGGCGAAAAAATGACAGTAAATATAGGAGAAGATGAAAATGATCCAATATTTACAATAACAGATTTATTGCCACATTTAGCACAAGAACAAATGGAAAAAAAGCTAAAAAACGGAATAGATGGGGAAGATCTAAACGTTTTAGTTGGAAGTATTCCATATCAAGGTGAAGAAGCAAAAGAAAAAGTAAAACTAAATATACTAAATATATTAAATCAAAAATATGGAATAGTAGAAGCTGATCTACAAAGCTCAGAATTAGAAATAATACCAGCATTTAAAGCAAGAAGTTTAGGCTTTGATGCAGGTTTAGTTGCAGCATATGGTCAAGATGATAAAGTATGTGCATATACATCACTTGCAGCAATGATGACATTAGAAAATGTGAAAAATACAGCAGTATGTATTTTATCAGATAAAGAAGAAATAGGAAGTATGGGAAATACAGGAATGGAATCACATATGTTTGATTTCTTTGTATCAGAAATGTTGAATAAATTAGGAGTAAATAGACCAAATTTATTAGACAAAGTATTCTGCTTCTCAAAAATGTTGTCATCAGATGTAGATGCTGGATTTGATCCAATTTATGCATCAGTATCAGATAAATTAAATGCAGGATTTATGGGAAAAGGAATTAGCCTTAATAAATACACTGGTGCAAGAGGAAAATCAGGAGCATCAGATGCAAATGCTGAATATGTAGCATGGGTTAGAAATGTATTAGAAAAAAATGATATAAGATATCAAATAGCAGAACTTGGAAAAGTTGATATAGGCGGTGGAGGAACTATTGCTTATATATTAGCAAATAAGGGAACAGATGTAATTGATTGCGGAGTTCCAGTACTTTCAATGCACGCACCATATGAGGTTACAAGTAAATTTGATATATATTCTGCTTTTGAAACATATAAAGCATTCTGGAAAGAATAAAAAATAGGGATTGAGAGACAAGTATGCCTTCAATCCCTAAAATTTAAATGTTTTCTAATAAATCAATTACTGAAATAATAAAATCAAGTTTTTCATCAGATAATTCACTAGCTTTTTTTGATAATTTCATTTGAGTTTTTAAATCTTTGTGAATTATTAATTTTTCAAATATTACATTAGGAGAAATACCCAAAATATTCATATAGTTAACAAGAGTTTCAACTTTAACTCCACCAGTTCCATTCTCTATTCTTGAAATATATTTAACAGAAATTCCTAATTTTTCTGCGATTTTTTCTTGTGTTAAATTATTTTTTACTCTGTATTCTTTAAATACTTCACCAAGTACTTTATCAATATCTTGTTTTTTTAAAGATTTCATTTTCATACCTCCATATTATTAACAACCTTATATATAAGTATAGCAAGGCGTTTGAGGGAATTAAACCAATTGGTAATATGAACAATAAATATACAAAAATTCTAAAAAAAAGGAAGTTTTAGACAAAAAATATAAAAATATTGAAGTATAGTATAACACTATTAGTTATACCCAATTCTGAAAAAATAATTATAATAAATAATAAAATTAATATTAGGTATTGAAATCTTATGTAAAATTTTATATAATACCATTGCAAATTAATATATAAGGAGGAAATATTAATGGACAAATGCATTAGAAGAATTAAACAGGATGAGCGGGAGTTCTTATTTGATGGAAGAGGCTACATGTCGATAGAAAATAATGGCAAGCAGCTCTTAGAGTTAGAAAAAGAACAAAAATTTATTGGAAGTGAGTATGATAAGATATTCCAATTAGAGGTTTTGTATGATTTCTATGAGTCTCGGGGACTGCCAAGACATACAATAGGAATTGTGAAAAATCTTTCAATAGGCAATGAATGCGTGATAGCAAGCAAAGATGCTATCAGAATAAAGCGATTGTCCAAATCTTTCTACTATATTGAGGAACATAACCAGTAGAATGATAATTTCTTCAAATCATGTTGTAACAAGGAAAAAATACAGATTTTCATAGAGATATGGAAGTCTGTATTTTTATATATTAAAACTTATGTTTGTATTAAAGTTAAAAAATAAAAACAAGTTTCCTTGTTTTTATGGTGCCTTAGCGAAGGACGTATGCGAAAAACACCTATCGCAAAAGCACCTTATTATTCGTTTCAAAATTAGTTATAGCAATAATTTCAGAAAAGTGTATACTCACTTTTGAAATTTTCGCCGTAACTGTTATTTTTAATTTAACATAAATTTTTATATTTGGCAATACCTTTTAAAAAGAAATCTGCCACCAGTGGCAAATTTCTGTAATAAAATTATTCTTTTATAAATGGTACATCATAAGGCATTCCTACATATGCACCATAATATTCATCAAAATTTAATTTAATATTTTTTTCTTCGCAAATATCAAGAATTTTTTCATCCATATCAAGTAAATCCTCAAATTCTAATTTGTATCTTTTTATTTCATCTTTCCATACTTCAGACATCGCAATTTCTGTGCCTTTATCTAACTTATCAATCTTATCAACGATTTTACCAATGATTGCATTAATATTTTCTTGTTTTGATATATTGTTTATTTTATCACATAGTAATTGTAAGTCTTGTATAACCTCGTTTGCCTCTACTAATAATAATTTTTTATATGTAGTATCACCATAATTATAAACAAAATCTCTTAACTCACAATATGCATCTACTATTAAATCTTTATCTAAATTATTTATAAAATTTTCTAATACTACTTTTTGTCTTTGGCTGTATTGATAGTTAGATATATCTTCAATATAGTCTTCATTTTCTAATATTTTAGATTCAAAAATTTCACCAATAAAACAAACCATAGACTTTTTCTGTTCATCAATGCTCAAGTTTCTAATTTCTTCAGGTAATCTCATTTTTTCTATTATTTCTTCTCTTTTATTGTTTTTCTTAAATAACTTCATAACTTTTTCCTTTCAATTAATTATCTATGTTTATATTATAGTTCTAATAATTTTGTCATATACAAGCAAATACTTTTGCTTCCATTTTCTAATATCTCTTCTTTTTCTTCATGTAAATGTCCATGTATATGTAGTGCAATGTGATTTTTATAAATATATTCTGTTATTCCTTTTAAACCATCATGTGCTGGATTATGATTGTCTTCTGTAAATGCTTTGTCATGTGTTATTAAAATATCTGCCTCTGCTATACTATTAGCTATTAGAGTACTTTCTTCATGAGTATATAATACATACTCATTGATATTTTTATATTTAAAACTCCCACCGATTCCTGCTATTCTTATTCCTTTTATATCAATAATTTTTCCATTAATATTATTGATTCCATAATTATCATATTTTCCCCAACTATCGTGGTTTCCTAATACTCCACAAATTTTATTAAGTGGAATTATATTTAAAATTTCTTCTAAATCACTTGCTGAATGATCTCCTAATAAAATACAATAATCATAATCGCTTTGCTTTTTTATATAGTTTAATGCTTCATTATCATTTCTTAAACAATTATGAGTATCTGTTATAAATAATAATTTCAAATTATATTTTTGAAGCTTGTTTGCATTTCCATATTTTTTATATAAACTTTCTTCATAATTTCTATTTTTAAATATTCTTTTAATATTAAGCATAAATAACCTTCATTCTTAACTTTTATTACTATCTGATAAATACCCCTTTTATTTTATTTATTATTCTCTTAAATATAGATTCTTTGTATTCAACCATTGCTACTGTATTACTAATATTCTCATCTTTTGAAAGCTCTTGCTTTCTGTTTTTAAAAATATCATCTGGATTATATTTTTCATATTTTTCCTTTTCCATTTGTTCCATATCATATTTTTCTTTAGCTTCTATTCTTTCTTTTTGATAATCTGTTGCCCAATATTTCTTAAATATATTAGCAATAATAGCTTTTGCTTCATCTGACAAATTTTGTTCTTCCAAAGTTTTACTTGTATCAATCTTAAAATCATAATCTTTTTTCATATTAGTTTTCCATAATAAAATTCTATATTTAGGTATTTTATTTACATCTTCTCTTTTAGTATATTTCAATACTTCTATAACTTCTCTATATGCACAAGCATAATTTTCTGCAACCATACAATTTCCTCCTTAGTTTATTTAAAAAACTCCTTCTAACTCTTGTACCATTTCTTCAAGTTTCTTTTGCATTTCTGCATCTTCACGGTCTACATCAGATGAAATTTCTTGAAATTCTATTTCACTCACAGGCTCCATATATCGTTCTTGTTCTTGAACAGCTTGTTTTGCTTGAGTTGGTACTCCTATTGTATATTTGCCTAAATCATTTTTATTCCATAAAGCTTCTAATTCTTCATCACTCATTTCACTTTCTGCAAGAGCTTTAGCCATTCCATCTGATGGCTGACTAATAGCTGACAATATTGTTCTATCATCATCTATAGCTTGCATCTCAGCTAATTTTTTATCTGCTCCTATTATTTCTAAATCATCCAATAAACAAGCATAACTATCTTTATCCCATTGTATCTCTTTTGCGCCATCTTTTTCAACATTTACATCTAATGGTTTTATACTTTCTAATCTACTTCTCATTTGATTCACCTCAATTTAATTTTAACATTTCGACACATTATTTGCAATAACTTTTGACTTTATTTCTAGGACTTTTTTGATACTTATAATAAATTTATATATTATTTATGGAATGTGCCAAAATTGGCACATTCTGTATTACTTTTTCTTCAAACTTTTCTTATTTTCCTTTTCCAATTGCTTTAAACTCTTTTTAGGAGTAGGTAAATCTTCTGGCATTGTTCCGACCTGCCTCTTTAATTGCTTTTCTAACAATTTTACCTATATTATAATGAGTTTTATTTGCTTCTTTTTCAGTTTGAATGTTATCTTTTTTCAATTTTTGTTCAGTTTGAGAAATTCTAAATAAATTTGCTATAAGTTCATCACTTCCCATATTATCTAAAATATCTTCTCTATATCTCAATCCTTTTCTTTTAGCAATGTCATCTGCTGTTTCTCCATTATATAATCCTTTATAACCATAATTATGAAACTTATCAAAATTTTTAACTCCTGCTTTTTTTGCTGTTTGATTAAGTGAATAATTCCCTTTTTTTGTTAAGTTTCTTTGATAAAATCTCTTTTCATCTTCTGTTAATAAAGTATATTCCTTTTCAGTAATTTCTTGTTTTCTGGTTTGAATTGCAAAATAAGTCTGTGCAAGTGCAATTACCTTCTTTCTACTATCTCCATTTTGAGCTATTAAATAACACGCATAACGAGTTAATTTATAGTCTTTAATCTGTACTTCTGCATTATTAGCACGTTTTGACAACTTGCCGACGTCGGCAAAATGTTCAAACACACTAATATCGCTATTTTCGCAAGCTTGTTTTGCTTTATCTATTACATTTTCAAATCTTCTCCATTGTTTATATTCTAAAATTTTCATTAGTTCTCTTGCATACCAAAATTCAATTCCATTTTCATCTATGTGTTTAATATCTTCAAAAGTTCGATCAGTATAATTTGAATCCTTTTCTAATTTGTCCATTTATTATCATCTCCGTTTCTTATTATTTCATATTCTATTATATTTTCAAGTAAATTTCAATACATTTGCGAAAATTTGTTTTTATTTTTTTGCTATTTATATATCGAAAGTTTTTCACTTTTATATCGTTAGTAACAACCTTTTCTATTCTTATCTTACATATCTATCTTTATTCTTCGTTTTGGTAATATCCTCTTGTCCATTTTTCATTTGCATTTCAATTTTAATCACTTCTTTAACTCTTGGTGTATCTTCTAAAATATAATTTGCTGTTTTCAGATTTTTTCTATACTTATTTAGCATTGTAGTGCATTCATTTCGCTTTTCTTTATATTCTTCTATTAAGTTATCATCTTTACAATTTCTTAGCTTATTTCTGTATTTTTGTCTTAATTTAGTAACATTGCTAATATCTTTTTCAGTTTGTGAAATATAGCTTTTTACATCTTCTGTTGTTTTTAATTTTGCTGTTACAATAAGTCTAATCTCATTAGAATATCGTTCCATTTTTCTTACTTCTTGTTTCATTTCTGGAGATAGTGGCTGATAATTTTCTCGTTTTGGTAGTAGTCTAATAAATGAAACAGTAATAGGAAAAGTACATCAATTCCACTCATTTTACTAATATCTTTGAATTTTCCTTTATACTTATAAACTTTATATTTTTGCCTTTTCTTTTTATGATGCATAAATTCCATATATTTATTTTGATAATAGTATGGATTATGTTCAACTTTGTTTGCAATATTTTTTGGCAAATATTGTTCTCCTAAATGATACATTCTTACTGCTTTTTTATCATTTATTGAACGAATTGTTGAGTATTTTCTATTATAATCATCATTGATTATATAACCTTTTTTGAGCATTATCTTTTTAAACTGTCCGTAATTTATACACATTTGCATTGTTTCATCAATAGCTTGTCTTATTACATTGTACTTTGTTGATTCTCCTCGTTTTTCTGCAAAATATATACTTCTTGGTGTTTTTCCTGTTGGCTTTTCAATAACTGTTAGTCCATATTCTTTGCATAGGTCATCTGATAACTCTCTGAAATGATAATATGCTCCTTTGTTACAATTAAACTTCTTTCCTGTAAACATATTAACTGAATTTACTACAAAATGATTATGATATGTGCCAGTATTAAAATGTGTGGCAACTACAACTTGGTATTCACTCCACATCTTTTCTGCAAGTTCTACTCCAATTTTATGTGCTAATTCTGGCGATACTTCTCCTGTTTTGAAACTTTGGTATGCGTGATATGCAACATTTCCTGTAGTTTTATCAAATCTATTTTGTACTGTTGTCATTTCTTCATAAGCTGTTTCTGTTTTACAGTTTACACCAGTTACATATATAGTCTTCTCATTTTTATCTATGGTTTTCTCATCATTTTCTGCATATTTTAATACTTGTTTTAAATCTGAAAATGTTGTTTTTTCTGGATTTTTTGCATAGCTTATTACACGAGATATACTATCTTTAATTGCCCATATTTTCGTTGTTGCCATTGTCCTCATCTCCGTTTTTTATAATTATAAATATCCAAAAAATCACTTTGCATTTTTGTTATTTTCTCTTTTATTTCTTCATCATTCATATAAGAAAACTCATTTTTTAGTTCAACAATTCCATTGTAAATTTTACGAAGTTCTTCATCTGGTATTGAATAAATTTCTTTTTGTAATCCTGCTTTTCTTAAATAAGATGATAAATTCAAGTTGCTCTTTTTAGCATTCCTTTGTAATTTTTTCTTTTCATTTTCACTCACTCTAACATTAATTCCTATTGTTCTATTTCTCATAATTTTTCACTTCCTTTTTCATAAATTTTTGCTCTATTTTTTTATAAAATTTTTCTTAAAATCTTTTAATTCCTTATACAATTTTTAATCTATTTTTTTAACCTTTTATTTCATAAGGTAGGGGTTATAGGGGAAGATTTTTCCCCTTTCAGCGTAAGCTGTCGGTTTTGTGGCAATACAAAACCTATGCTCGCTACACTTATGGACATTAAATTTGGCAATACATTTATCTGTTTGCTCCTACCTGTGATTTGTTATACATATATTAGTTCTTTTAGTATAATTTCTTCTGCCGTACTTTTAAAATTATTCATCATACTAACCAAATATAATTGGTCTGTATTTTTCATTTCTTCTGTTATATTATTTTGCTTTTTTAATTGTTCAATTATAAGATTAATTCTATTATCTGCTGTTTCTTGAATCTCTTTTAGATGCTTATTCAAAGTTCCTTTTGTAAACATTATCATATATTCTGCTTTCTTATTTTCTTTTAAAAATTTTAGTCTCATTCTTCCATATTTGTTTAGCATAATTTTTTCTTCTTTCTCCAAAACTAAATTGGGCATATAATAATCTTCAACCTTTGTATATTCAATCCCATATTTATTTTCAACTTTGTTTTCTTTTACTTCTTTATTTTCCATTTTCAATTCCTCCATTTATTAAAATTTTTCAACTAACTTTTTCTCGTTCTTTTACTCTAATTGCTCCAACAATTCTATTTGCTTTTTTCTGTGGATATTTTTTATCATCTGTTACTAATTCTACTAATTTAAAAAGTTTTTCTCCATTATCGTTTGTTTCATCTATTGTAAGATATTTTTTCTGGTAGCCTTTCTTTTTTTCATCTAGTCTTGCTACTTCATAATAAGATACTTCGTAATAATCATTTAATCTTTTAATATATTCGTCTAATTCCTTCTTGTCCATCATAACTGTTGTCCTGACTTCTTTATCTTTTTCATCTGCAATAGTCATATCAAACATTCCATATTGCATTAACTGGTATATCTGGTTGATAAATGTTTTTCTTAATTTTAAATTAACTAACTTGTAATTTCCTTTGCTATCTTTTTCAACTGTAATACTTTCTAAAAACTTTGAAATAAATTCTTGTTTTTCTTCTTTATTTTTGTTTTTCCACTCTGACATTAGCATATCGTAGAATTTATTAGAACGGATTAGCTTTTCTTTTTCTATATCTCTATCTGCCATTAAGTACTGTGGGCTAAAACTTTGTTTATTCAAATCAATAGTTTCTATTCGTTTTTGTTCTAATAACTCTAACTTTTCGTCAATAGCTTTATATTCTTTTGAAAATTCTTCTACATCAACAATTTCTTTTAAATATGCTTCTTTTATTCTGCTTTTTTGACTTCTTAATGTGTTTATTTCTTTATCTAATTTATCTGTATTCTTTTCTTTTTTATCTGCTAAAACAGGATAGAAGTATTTTTTTACTGTCATATCATATTCAATTAAATCCATTATCATTGGCATAACTTGTTCTTCTATTAAATCTTCACGAAGATAGAGCTTACAGTCTGCACAATGGTAATACATATATTTTTTCTTTTTACCACCTGTTCCTTTACTGCCCATTATTTTCCCACATTTAGGACATTTCATTTTTTGCATAAAGATATATACTCTATCTCTGCAATATGCTCTTTGATTTTTTTCTTTTTGTATTTGCACATCTTCAAACATTGCTCTTGTTATAATAGGCTCTACTACATTAGGATATATTACAGGCTCTTTTCCTTGTTCTTTTGCTACTCTTTTAAATCTTTCATAATCTCCTACATAGATTTTGTTATTTAATATTTTTTCTATGGTAGAATCATCCCATTTTTTAGGCTCTAAAACTTTTTCTTCATTTAGAATATTTGCTATTGTTTGATAGCTTTTACCTTGTAAATATAGATTAAATATTCTAATAATAACATCTTTTGTAGTTTCATCAATTACCATTTTCTTTGACTCATTTCTTTTGTAACCTAGCGGGCAAGTTCCGTGGAATATGTCCAGACTTTATTGCTCCTGTTAAACCAAATTTTGTTCTTTCACTAACTATTTCAATTTCTAGCTGAGATAAAACTGTCAACATTCTTACAAAAAATCTTCCATTAGCGGTCGAGGTATTTACATCGTCCCTATCGCACACCAAATAACAATGATGTTCTTCTAGCTCTGAAATTAATACTTCTAAATCTCTTACAGACCTTGTAACTCTATCTAGTTTATAGGCTACAATATAGTTGATTTTACCTGCTCTCATATCTTCTAGCATTTGCTGAAATGCTGGTCTACCTGACATATTCTTTGCACTAATTCCTGCATCTTTGTAAACTTTATAGATTTTATAATCTTTATACTTACAAAGTTGTTTTAATTTTTCCTCCTGTTCTCCTAAACTAAATCCCTCACGTACTTGATCTTCTGTGCTAACACGAATATAAATTCCCGCTACTTTCCTTTCTTCGTTCATTTTTACATATCCTCCTTCCAAATTTTTATGAATAGAAAGGCAACAAAAAAGTGCCACATAGCATAGTTTTAGCTATTAGCACTTTTAGAGTTTTTATATTTATTATTACTATCTCTTTAATTTTCTTATAATAACACAAATAAACCAATATAGTATAATTTTTTAAAAACTCTAAAATGCTTTGCCGTTCTATGTTATGTATTTCCGCTGATATGTTCTTGTAATTTGGATAACGGATACTTTGTACTTAAATCATTTACATAGAAATAATCGTGTTCATTAAAGAATAGGTACAAGCTATCTTTAATAATTACTCTATGGGGCTCTACATACGCTAAATTGGTATGCTCAATAATTCTTAGACAACCATTTATTATTTGTGGCTGTTCCCTTCCTTTAAATTTTAAACGGCACGCCCATTCGATTTTAGAGAGTAATTCTTTACTCATATTGATTTCTTGTTTAATTATATGTAACATAATACCACAAAAACCTCCTTCTTTCAAGACGTTTGGTTAAAAAAAGACCGCTTCATTTTTGAAACGGTTTAAAGTTTTTGTGTTGTCAAATTCTTATAATCTTGAAATTAAGTTATATCAAGCATTATAGAGAGTTCGACAAAAACTTGTCTTGGTGGGCAGGGAAGGATTCGAACCTTCGTACTCAAATGAGAACAGATTTCTTACTACTATAGTTTTCACTACCAAATTTCTTTGTTTGTAGTCTGGACTTTCTCTTTGTCTTATTTCTAAGACACCAGGTATAAAGTCTCTACACTCGGAATTTCTTCCTAGCTCGGGATTGTCATCAGCCTAACTGTTAAGAGTTCCCCGAATTAGCCTAGTTTTCATCTTACCATCACTGATAAGCGCTGCAATTTAGGTTTTGATTTAAAACCAAAGACCACAGTCTGCCGCCTTTAGCCACTCGGCCACCTACCCATATTAAATTTTAAAAATATATTGTCGACGCATCGACAAGTGTTATTATAATATTTTAATGAATTTTTGTCAATACATTTCTAAAAATTTCTTTGTAAAATCACAAATTTTTTTTGAACCACAAAATATTTCAATAAAAATCAAAAATAATTTTAAAGGGATTCTTAGTTCTAGACACAGAATCCCAAGTTTTTAGTATATTTTATTTAAAAATAAAATACCTAATTATTAGCATATTTTGTTTTTAAATTGTAAATCACCTAATTTTTCAGTTGTAACATATCCAGGTTCTGCATTAATAACATCAGGAATTCTATTAACAACTGTAGCACAAGTCAATTCAACTGTTGCAGGCTTTTCAACAGTAATAGTTGTAGTAGGTTCGCCCTCAACTGTCCAAACATTTTTATCAAATTCATCTGGTGCATAAACTTTTCCTATACATTCAGATTCAATAGTAATTCCCTCTTTTGTTTTAGTTGTAACAACAGCACTCATTCCTGTTGCATCTCCTGCTTTTATTGTCATATTCAATGTTGAAGAATAAATATCGTCTTTATATGTTTGTGGTACACATTTTTGTGTCTGGCTTATAATTGTTAATCCTAACTTTGAGCATAGCCATCCATTTACATTCCACATATATGATGGCGCATAATCACCTTTATTTATTATTTCTTGTCTTTCTTCATCTGACATTCTATCAACAGACGCAACTTGTTTATCAAAATCCTCTAATGTCAATCCTGCTCCATGTGCCTCTGCTAAAGCAATTCCATAATCTTCAACATTGTAACTTGAACTTCCTTTTATTTTTGTAATTTTTTGTGTTGAACCCGCAATTGAGGTTATAAGTTGCCCCCAATATATGTCTTGATATCCTGTTCCTGTTATTGTACAGTTATTTGCTTTTGCCAATTCATCAATTTTATTTGTTAATGTTGGATTAGAATTTTGTGGATAAAATGCTTCT
>ERZ773143.2328-NODE-2328-length-14082-cov-3.468810_pt1 | contig 14082 bp, 7 predicted proteins | sample MGYA00580852_ERZ773143 | MGnify/ENA primary metagenome ERZ773143 (study PRJEB29015, sample SAMEA2737853) | human gut metagenome | biome: human gut; feature: human-associated habitat; material: faeces | place: China | collected 2012 ... | reverse complement strand
TCAGGGCGAGGACTTCGCCGCCCCGGAACAGGTTGTTGTTGCTGACCTTGAAGGTGATGCCGGGGCCGATGAAGCTGTTCGACTTCGAGGTTACGTCCGTTTCCAGGGCGGCTTCCAGCGGATAGTCGAACTGCGCGTCGATGGCGACGTCCAGCGTGTCGGAGCCCCGCAGCGAGTCGAGCGGCGTGACGCTCAGGTTGACGGAACGGAAAATGCCCAGCTTGTTGAGGTCGGTCTGCGTGCGGTTTTGGGCATCTACCGTGAAGAGTTGCCCGCTTCGGAGTGTGAGGGCCCCGGACAGGATCCTGGGGCGGATTTTCATCGGCTTCTGGGCGATGACCGTCGCATTGCGCAGGCGGAGCGTGTCCGTCGGGCCGGGTTTGATGTTTGTCAGCCGCACCGTGATGCCGCCCACCCGGTAGGGCTTGAGCGCCACCTCCGGCAGGTTGGGCTTGAGGTTCAGGCGCAGGTCGACCTGCCGCAGACCGGAGGTCGTATCGGCCAGGTATTCCAGGTATTCGGGACGGAAATAGTAATATCCCCTGTTGCGCAGCAGCTGGGAGATTCGTTTGCGTTCGAGCGTGAGGCTGTCCATGTTGTACTGCGCCCCCACGCGGAGCAGGGACGTGGCCCGGAGGCTGTCCATGAGATGCTCCATGCCGCTGTCCACCTCCGGGTAGGCGATCTTCGAATAGTGCCAGGGCGGCGCTATGCCGAGCGTATAGTACACCTTTGCCTTCCGCCCGTGTTTGCGGTAGAGCAGGGAGTCTGCGGCGTGCGAGCCGAAATAGCCGTAATTTTCGAGCACCTGTTCCGCGACCTTCGTCCGGAGCCGGGGCTGTACCTTCGAGATCAGCACGGGCTGTTTGGCCAGCCGTTTGAATAACCAGTATTTGAATCCCTTTTGCCTGGGCGTGTAGAGGTAGTTGTAGGCCCACAGCCCGATCGGCAGCGGGGTGCGGATATAGGGGCTGTAAAGCGGGTTGTTCGGGGCGACCGACAGCGGTTCCTTCACGGCCGATTCGGCTGCGGCGGAGAGCACGACGCCCGAGTCGGGTTCGATCCGGATTTTCTTCACGCCCGTATACAACACCTCGTCCGACCCCAGCCGGCGGGTGGTGGAGCAGGCCGCTACCGACAGCACGGCGCAAACCAGGATGCAGGTATTTCTAATGTGTGCCGGCCTCATCTCGTTTCTGTTTTTTCGCTTTGGGTTTCGTCGACTTGAACAGGTCGCCCAGCCTCAGCAGTTTTTTCCGGATCACGAAGCCCACGCCCGTTTCGGTGATTTCGCCTTCGAGGATGCTTTCATACCCGGTGTGGCGGAATACTTTCAGGTACATGTTGTCGCGCTTGGTCAGCATGTATTCCAGCGAAATGTCGTCGATCAGGTTCTCCTTGAGGTTCTGCGACGGGTCGGCGTCCGTGCTGAACTTGCCTCCGATGACGGCGCGCACGCGGTTGCTGAACAGGTTTTTGGACAACCGGTAGGAGTAGTCGGTGCGCTGGCCGTTGGGGTCGTCCTCGCCGTAGGAGTTGATGCCGAAGCTCAGGTCTACGCCCTTCAGGTTGTTCTGCGCCCACTGGTTCAGCTCCTTCTGGATAAACGAGTTGAGCGGGTTCTCAGAGCTGACCTTCGCCGTGGTTCCGGGGCCCGTGTAGGTGTTGTATATCAGCAGGTTCATAGCCTGGTTGGCGCGTTGCTCGGCCGTGAGCGAATTCAACTGGTTCTGCATGGTGAGGTCTTCGGGGGCCGACAGCCCGAAGCTGATCTCCAGGTCGTCGAGCGAATTGCGGATGTTGATGGAGATGTCGAAATTCACCGCACGGTTGTCCTGCCCGTCCGAGGAGACGTTGGCACGTACGGTCTCCACGGCCGTGATGTTGAATGCCGGGTCGGCGATGTTCCCGATCCATTCGACATAGCTGTCCGGCGTGATCTTGAAGATTTTTTGGGAGATGATGGGCGGATTGTAGCGTACGCTTCCGCCCGAGAGCACGTATTTCCCCGACAGGCGGACGTCGCCCAGCGGGTTCATGGTATAGGTCAGGTTGCCGCCTCCCTTCAGGTCGATCTGGTTGTTGCCGTCCGCCGAAAGGTCTACGGCCGCCTGTACGTCGTTGTTGATGTCGACATTCACCAGCACGTCCATGCCTCCGATGCGTATTGCCTGCGATGTCTCTTCCTGTCCCTGGGAGTCCATTTCCCGGAACGAGACGAACGTCACGATGTTTTGCGGACGCTCCTTCACGTCCATCGGGGAGTCCTGCATGACGTAGTTGATGTCCGTTCCGCCCAGCAGGGCCACGTTGCCGCGGACGACGAGTTCGTTCAGGGGGCCTTTGGCCGTCGCGTCCAGGTCGAGGTAGGCCTTTCCGTAGACGGCCGTACCCTCCTTCCGGGCTACGTCGACTGCCTGGAAATCCGACGCCCGGAGCGCGAGGTCGGCCGTCATGCGGCTGAAGTCGGCCAGGTCGGCCTCGCCGACGATCGTCAGCGGCTTGCTGTTCGGGGCGAGGAGCGTGTAGTTGTCGAATATGACGCGGCTGTCGTCGATGCGGATCGTGTCGGACGACAACCGGAACGACGTGCCGATCATCGGTACGCGGATTTCGGTCTGTGCGAAGTGCACGCCCCCGTCCAGCCTCGGCCGGTCAGCGGTGCCTCCTGCGTGGATTTTCGCCTGCAACCGGCCGGAGAGGCGGATGAGGTCGTCGGGCAGGAACACGTTGGCCTGCTGCAACGGGAATCCGGGGATCGTCGCCGTGAGGTCGAGCGGGCTTTCGCGCTCTGCGCGGTAATCTCCCCGGACGGTCAGTACCTCGGCGCCGTCGAGCGTCAGCCGCGCATCGGCCACATGTCCCTGATCCTGCTTGTAATAGAGTCCGAAGTCGATGTTGCCGAAGCGCCGTTTGTCGTACGACAGTTCCGCGATGGACAGGTCGCCGCGCAGGGTCAGGCTGTCGGGCGTCATGCCCAGCGTCATGTCCGTACCCAATACCCCGTCGACGGGCGGGGCGGAGGGCAGCAGCCCCAGTGCGGAACCGATGTTCAGGCCGGCGATATCCAGCCGGATGTCGTCGGACGCCCCCGCTCCGGGAACCGTCCGGATTGCGAACCGCTGGTCGCCGTGCCTCATGTCGAGGTCGGCGTCGATGCTTTTGCCATACCTGTAAACGAGGTAATTGCCGGGGTTTACCGTCCAGGGTTCGTACCCGAATACCGGGTCGGGCGGCGTTACGCCCGCCCTGACCAGACTGTCGTTCCATGCGACATCCAGCCCGAAGCGGAACCCCTCGCGTCCCGCCCGGTTTTTCTGGCAGAGGTTTACCTGGCCCCTATTTCCGGCCACATGGCCGTACAGCCCTGCGAGGGCTACGTTGTCCAGGTTCCCCGGGACGTTCGCCGTGCGGAGGAAATAATCCAGCCGGCGGCCGTCCTGCGCGATGCCTGCCGTCAGCGTGTCGAGGACGACGCCTCCCCAGGCCAGCCTCTCCGCCTTTATCCGGAGGGATACCGGCAGGGAGTCGCAATTCACGCCTTCGATGTCCAGCGCGCCGAACGACACCTTTTTTGTTTTCAGAAAATTATTCAGGATATTTTCGCGTCCGGCCGTGACACTCAGGCTGAAATCGGGCAATGCGGGTTTCAGGGCCTCCATGTCGACGCTTTGTGCCCGTATCTGTTGGGCGAGTATGTCGGTGCTCCGCGTCAGGGCCGGAACCAGCGAGTCCACGGGCCCGGGGGAGACGAATGCCAGCGACAGGTCGCCGGATGCCAGTTTGGCCCGCGTCGCCGTCGTGTCGGAGCTCAACGACAGGCTCGTCGGACGGATGCGGTCTGTGCGGTGCCGGGTTCTGACCTCGATGCTGTCCAGGGCTATCCGGGCCGTATAGCTGCCGGCGTCCGAGGCGGACGCCCCGGCCTCCAGCGCAAACGACCCGCCGATTTTCTGCGGGGAGATTCCCAGCTCTGCCAGGTCGAAATCGAAGACGTTGCCCGTGAGCCTGACTTCCTGTTTCCGTTCGGTCAGCGTGCCCGAGATCAGTAGCAACAGCCGCAGCGCCTCGTCCCGGTCGGACAGGCGGCCGGAAAGCTGCCCTCCTTCGAGGTTTGCGTTCAGCTTCACGCCTCCGAAATCCCTGCCGCGGAACTCCGCCCGGTCAACCTGCAGGCGGATGTTCCCCCGGGTCTGCGCCCGGAGCGGATCGAATCCGCTGCCCCCGGCCTGCAGCGCCAGGTCTAAAAGGCCCAGCGAATCGGCCGGCAGAAAACTGTTCAGCGGGAAGCTGTCGCACCGTAATTCGATTCCGTAGGCCTCGCTGCGGGTATCCAGCCGACCTTGCAGGGCTATCTCCCCGCCGTCGGTCGAGAGCGTCGAAGCGGCCGAGAATGCCCCTTTGTCTGCGCCGGCCGTTCCGCGGAGCCGGATGCGGTCGGGAATCGCTATGCGCCGCCGCAGGGCGGAGTCGGGCAACAGCGCTTCGAGGAACGCCATATCCCTGAAATCGCCTTCGAACCGTGCGGAAGCCTCCATGCGGCCGGGGTCGAGCACGTTTCTCGCCGCCCCGTCCGCCGTGAATGCGACGTGTCCGGGCGAGGAGATGTCCAGCCCGGCTTTTCCGATGTCGCCCAGCGTCCCCGCTGCGGTGAGCGCCAGGCTGACGATACGTCCGTCGAGCATGGGCGGTATCAGCGCCGGATAGAGGTATTTTAGGTCTTTGGTGTTCACGTCGGCCATGAGGTCTGCCTTGAGCGGCGAATCCGGAGCCAGTGCCAGAATCCCCTCCCCGGCGGAGATGTTGGCCTCGATCCGGGAAAAGGGCGTTTTCAGGGTGACGCCGGCAAGTGATATGCCCGAGGCGTCCATGCCAATGTCTCCGGTCATGTCGCTCACCGTGAGCCCGCTGCGCTCGGTGAACGCCATGCGGCGGATTTGCAGGGCTATGTCCGCACCCCGGTTGTAGATCGAATCGACCGCCAGGTCGAGCGTCGAGAGGACGATGAACGACGGGTCGAATCCCGCTGCGGGACGATGGTTCAGCAGCCCGTATTCCGCCCGGTTGTCGTCCAGCACGACGCTGCCGACCCGTACTGTCCAGGGGAGCGACGGCGTGCTGCCGCCGGGGACGGGAGCTGCCTCCTGTTTCTCTTTTCCGGGCACTGCCGGCCCCGTCAGGTAGGAGTAGCCGCCCCGGTTCAGCAGTACGCTTTTCACGGATACCTGCTGGCTGTCGAGCCGCACCCGGCATTCATCCACCGTGCCTTCGGTCAGGCGGACGGAGAGTTCCGATACGGCGGGTGCCGTCCGCATCCCGAAAGCTAGGTTTCCCACCGAGAGTTTCCCGATGCCAATCGTCCACGGCAGTGCGGCCGTAGTGTCCGCTTCCTCTTTCGGAGCCGCTTGCGTTATGTCCAGCCGGACATCGGCATCCGACAGGACGAGGCTGGCGATGCCTGCCGTATTTGCCGAGAGGTCGGCCTTGGCCGCATCCAGGGACAACAGACCCGCCGAAAGGCGCATGTCCATGCCCGCCAGCGAATCCTTGTAGCGGGCGGCGACCCGCTCCAGCCCGAAGCTCCGGATGACGACCTCTTTCCGAACCAGGGGCCACAGGGCGACATCCAGCGAGAGCCTGCCGCAGCTGAGGAGCGTATCGGCCTTGTCGACCAGCAGCGTGTTGTCCACCGACAACCGGAGCGGAAAGGAGAGCCGGAGACGTTCGACGGACAAATCCATCCCGAGCGCCCGCGAGGCATAGCCGACCGCGCGCTTCCGAACGAAATCCTGTACGGCCGGTATGTAGAGCAGGGCGGGAACCAGTATCAGGACGACGAGGACAACGAGCAGCGCACGGAGCGTATATTTGATGATCTTTTTCAGCATTAAAATATAGTGTCGTGTATTGTAACGCCGTATAATACAATGTGTTGGTGCGTGAAAGCGCTCTTGGTTTTACGGGCAGCCCGTAAAATCGTGGCAAGTTACTAAAAATCCGATGATTGCACAACGGCAATTCCCCCGATAAACGGGCTTATTCGAGGTCTCAATCGTCTTTTTTGATTTCACCCAGCTGCCCGGGCGGTGCCTAAGCGGCTGACACAGCCGTTGCCGGGGGACATATATCGCATATCCCCGCCGGACGCCGTGCCGCGCCTACCGGAAGAAACTGACGAGCAGCATTACATTCAGGACTGTCACTACGGCCCCGATCCCGTAGAGCAGGTATTTGGTGAACCGCGAGTTCCGGTATTTGCCCATCACACGCTCCGAAGAGGTCAGGTGTACCTGCAGGAAGACCGTGAAGGGCAGCTGGATGCTGAGTATCATCTGGGAGTAGATAAGTCCTTTGAACGGGTCGCCGATCAGCAGGATGATCAGGAATGCGACGACCAGCGAAACCATCACGCCCGTCCGGGAGTGGTTGTCCCTGATGTCGTAGGGCTCTTTGAATATCCCGGCGAAGATCGAGCCCGCGGCCATCCCCGAGGTGATCGTCGAGGAGATCCCCGCGAAGAGCAGGGCGACGGCAAAGATATGCGTCGCGCTTCGCCCCAGGAGCGGTTGCAGGAGCGAATCGGCCTGCTGCAACTCCTCCACAGGTGTTTTTGTCACGAAGAAGGTCGCTGCGGCCAGCAGGATCATCGCGCTGTTGATCGCCCAGCCCACCAGCATCGAGAAGATCGTGTCTGCGTACTCGTAGCGCAGTTGCCTGCGGATGACCGCGTCGTCGCTCAGGTTCCACTGGCGGCTCTGGATCACCTCCGAATGTAGGAACAGGTTGTGGGGCATTACCACTGCGCCCAATACGCTCATGATGATGACCATCGAACCTTCGGGGAACGAGGGCGTCACCCATGCCCGGGCGGCTTGCGGCCAGTCGATCGTTACCAGCGACAGTTCGTAGATGAACGACAGCCCGATGATCGAGACGAAGGCAATGATCCATTTTTCGATCAGCCGGTAGCTGTTGGTGAAGAGCATGACGACCACGAACACGAGCACCAGCAGCGCGCCGATGCGCACCGGTACGCCGAACAGCATTTGCAATGCGATCGCCCCGCCCAGGATTTCGGCCAGCGAGGTGGAGATCGACGCCAGCACGGCCGAACCCAGCAACGGGCGCGACCATGCGGGTTTGAGGTATGCAGATGCCGCTTCCGACAGGCAGAGGCCCGTGGCGATGCCCAGGTGTGCGACGTTGTGCTGCAATACGATCAGCATCACGGTCGAGAGCGTCACCATCCATAGCAGCGTGTATCCGTATTGTGCGCCTGCGGCCAGGTTTGAAGCCCAGTTGCCGGGGTCGATGAACCCCACGGTGACGAGCAGTCCCGGGCCGATGTATTTGAAAATCTCCAACCCGCCCATCCGGGGCTTGTGATCCGGGCCGAAGAGTCGAGACCAGAATGACATAGTTACATAGTTTATTTCGGCCCGCAAAATAAGAAAAATAAATCGTTTTTACGGGTTGCCTGCCGGACAACTTCGTGCGGGCGCGTCAATTGCCGGCTCGGTTTTCGGTTATAGGTGCAAGTGGAATAATTTGGCGATGCCCGTCACGACGATCTGCACGCCGACGCAGAAGGTGAAGAAGGCGACCATCTTGTTGATGACGATGCTGCCGCTGGTGCCGATTTTCCGTATGATGCGCTCGCCCTGCGACAGGAACAGGTAGAGGATCAGGCACATCAGCACGATTACCAGCGCGATGATCGCATAGGAGAGCAGCCCTTTGGCCCAGCCGTCCTTCATGCTCACCGAGGCCATCAGCGTCAGGATGACCGAGACGCTGCCCGGGCCGATGCTGATCGGGAAGGTGATCGGGTAGAAGACCTGCGATTCGAGGGCTATTTTGTGGAGCGGGTTGACATCCTTGCCCTGCGCGTGCCCCACCGAGGAGTCCGAGTCGCTGAGCCATTGCAGGGCGGTGCGGCAGATCAGCAGCCCGCCGCCCAGCTGGATTACCGGCAGCGAGAGCCCGAAGAGCGTCAGCACGAAATGCCCGACGGCCAGGCTGCCCAGCCCGACGAGCAGATAGTCGGTGATGATCCTCCGGATGATCGACTTGCGGTCTTCATCGTCCAGCCCCGACAGAAGCCCGTTGACCAGGAAGCCCGCACCGACGGGGTTCGCCACCGGAAACAGCGCCATGAAGGCGGATATGAACGTGAAAAGAAATCCTTCCTTTAACATCTTGGGGTTCGGAACTTTGTATTGTGGTGCGAAAATTATCAATAACTATTCCAAACCTCCGGTATGTCCGCATAATATGTTCCGGGGCGCAAATTCGCGGGCGGCCTTTTCCCTGCTGCCGGTTTTCCCTGCTGCCGGCGGCAGCGCCCTGTCGCTGTCGCCGGGACGACGTGAGGCCGCCTGCTCCGGTTACGGAACTTTTTTCGGGCTCCTTTTCCTGCGGCCTTGCCCGCTGGCATTCGCTCCATGCCCGGGGAGCGGCGATGCTCCTTTGCAGGGCTTCGAATCCGGCTGTGGGCGGGGGCGTGCGGCGCCGCACGCCCCGGTGCGGATATTCCGGGCCGTATCCCATGCCGGTTCCTCTCCACCGTCCCGTATACGTCGTGACGCGGTGCTCAGCGCATGATCCTGGCGGGCTCCACGGCCTCGTCCTCGGTATCGCCGGGGCTGAACTCCTTGTCTGCGAAGAGTTCGGCGAGCCCCGTGATCTGTTTCAGGCGCAGCAGTTCGTCGCGATCCATGCCGATGTGGCGCATGATCCACTGGTCGGACATCTGTGCCCGCGTCAGCTCGGCGACGATTTCGCTCATCAGCTCTACGTTGTGTGTGCCGCGCGCCCGGTTGTGGCGGATGGTCGAGGCCATGCGGTTCGAGATGTCCTTTTCGATCACCGCCACGGGCAGCAGGCCCCTCTCCCGTTCGTAGATGCGTTTCGACCGCTTGAGCACCAGGTAGCGGTGGTAACCGTCCACCAGTTCGTAGAGATCCTTTTCGGCATCGTAATAACAAACGCACGGCATCGTGTAGCCGTCCTCCCAGATCGACAGCTCCAGCAGTTTCATTTCGGGCGGGGCTACGACGTTGGGGTTGTAGCTGTTCGCCACGACTTTCTCCACCGGCACGGCTCTGACGTCATAGACAGGGCTCCGGTACGTTGCTTTTGTCGGAGGGTTGCAGTAACGATTCATATTTTTCCATGATTTTATTTCGGCGCTGCGTCTCGCTTTTGTTCGGCGAGAATCCCATGTATTTGCAGGCATGGTCGTTCTTCAGGATGCAAATGCAGATCCGCTTGAACGTCGGCAGCCGGCTGAATTCCGGAAGGTCTATGTCGTCGAGGTATTCCATGCGCACCGGACGTTTGTCCGTCCGGTAGGCGCTCTTGCCGCCGATTTCAATCCGAATACCCGCCTTTTGCAGCTTTGCGATGGTTTCGTCGGGGAGGCACCCGCCCTTCTCGCGCCAGAAACGGATGCTTACGGAGAGCTTTTCGAGGTAGTTATTCCGTGTCCGCTCCGGAAGCGTCGAGAGCAGGAAATGCATGTAACCTTCCCAGGTCATCCCTTTCGGCAGCTTGACCGATTGCCAGCCGGTGGCAGCCGTCCGGCCGTACAGCGCCGCGAAGTTGGCGCCGTTGACCCGGCCGATCATGCGGCCCCACGTGTCCGGGTCGATGGCCTTGTAGAGATGCAGGCTCGAAATCGCCTGCGAGATGAAAGGGCTGGCTACGCGTTGGCTCTCCAGCGGTACGCCGGCCATGTAGAAGAGGTCGTAAATACGGTTGTAGGGCCAGCCGAACCGGCCGTTCGCCGTCCAGATGTCGGTCGTGAGCCAGTCGTAGAGCGGGTAGGCGTTGCAGATTCCGCCGCCGACCCATTGGCGTATCCACCGTTTGCCGGCGAACCGGTGGTGGTTGCGGTCGCTGTATATGGTGCGCCAGCGGTTGAAACTCTCCTGCGTGCGGATGCCGATCAGGCAGCACGTGCGTGCCGCCCGGTTGCGGGCGTGGAGCCACTCGGCAAAGCAATTCTGGAATTCGTAGTCCCACATGTCGTCCCTGAAGAACGGGAAGTCGCGGTGCGTGAGGCAGTCCGCAGGCATCTCTCGCACCCACAGTTCCCGCTTGGACTCTTCCCACGGCCTCCAGTACTGCTGGAACATCGAGGTACAGGTCAGCACCTTGAACGGCACGCAGACCCGGTAGACGTCGAGTATGTCGGCGTTCGCGGCCAGCGTCCGGTTGACATAGTCGACCGTGTCGCGGTACTGTATCTCGTAGTCCATGTGGAATACCCCGATGCGGCGTTTCAGATGGTGCCGCCGTATGTAGTCGATGCACAGGTTGAGCAGCACGCCGCTGTCCTTGCCGCCCGAGAAGGAGACGTAGACGTTGTCGAAGAGATCGAATACGGTTTTCAGCCGTTGCTGTGTCCGCTCGTAGACGTTCATGGCTGCGGACGTTTATTGTCGTACTGCATCGCGACGTACTGCTTCCACTCCCGGATTGCGGCGAACCCCTCGGTGCGGAATATCTCCGCATGGCGGATCAGCGTGACGGAACGTATCGTATAGTCGCGGCCATAATACCGGACGACCTCCCGCAGGAACCGCGCGAGCAGCTGCGGGTCGTCGCCCGAGACATAGTAGTTGTTGATCCTTGCGATCCCGCTGTCGGTAATCTCCACCGGCACGAATCCGTAGACATTTTCACCTTCCCAGGCGACGAACCACGTATGCGAACGCGAAGTCCAGAACGGATAGTTGTTGTTCTGGCGCAATACGCTGCGCCGCATGACCAGAGGCGCGACGAGTGTGTAGAGGCGAGGCGAAGTTCCGTCCAGTTTTTCGATTGTCATATCCCCGATGCCGCATTTGCGGACTGAATGTTGTATATTTGCGACTGAATCTTCCGAATATATGGGTTGTCATCACAAATATAACAAATTACGCCCGTTTTCTCAAATTTTTCGGCCTCGGGGATAGATGTTTCAATCCGGTTTCCGTCCGGAAAGCACCGCCGGAAACCTGTAAGAACGACGGGGAAAACCCGGACGGGAAATTCAACCCCGGCTTTCCATGCTGTCAGCCGAGGGATTGACGCTCACCACGTCCTGCTCTATTTGCCGCTGCGTAGGCGTTCCGTCTTCGGTGGCAGGGGTGATGGGGCCGCCGTCGGCGAGTATGTCGTCCGGGGTGATCTGGGTGACGGGGATTTCCTGCATGCCTTGCGATTGTCTTACGTCGGCCTGCGCTGCCTCTTGCCGGCAGGACGGATGGTGTTGGTCGGTGTTTTTCATCGGTTCTTTTTTGGAAAGTGTGCTGCAAAGGTCGTACCGCGATGGGGAAGGGCGTTGCTGAAGGCATCCAAGCCCGGCATATCGGGGTTTGTCCGAGGTTTTTTCCTTTTTTTCCGTTGGACGGCACCCCGGAAATGGAAACCCAGCTCATCCAAAGGGGCGAGGTTTCCCCGCTTTTGAGCGATGAGGGGCGGTTTCGGCTGTTTCCCTTTTTTCCCTACGATGCAGAAAGAAGATTCGAAATGCTCAGCATTGAGCTGGAGCCGGGCACTCGCTCGGAATCTGTTCCCCATGAGGATGGAACAGAGGAATTTGTACTTGTTTTTGAAGGCGCACTGCGGCTGACTGTGGATGGTGTGGAATATGTGGTAGAGGCGGGCGAAGGGATTCGCTATCTTGCCAATAAGCCCCATATTTATGAATGTCACGGCACGCAGAAGACAAAAATCTGTATGGTCATTTATTATGACAAATAAAAAATAACCGTTATAACGGATTTTTTGCGCCGAAGCGAAGAAAGGGCTAGGTGAATCAGATGAGCATTACACCCAGAATTGAGAAAATCCGTCAGAACTATATCAATACCAAGCCGTCCATTTCCTATGAACGCGCAAGAATCTGGACAGAATCCTTCAAAAGAACGGAAGGCATGCCTGCGCAGATTCGTACCGCACAGGCGTTTTATGATACCTGTAATGAGCTTTGCGTCAATATTTTTGAGGGCGAGCTGATTGTCGGCGCAAGCGGCGAATATCGCAAATGCGGCATTTTGACACCCGAATTTGCGTGGAAATGGGTCGATGATGAAATGGATAACTTTCCGAGCCGTCCGCAGGACCCCTATGAAATGACGGACGAGCAGAGAGCCTATGTCAGAGAAAATATCTTCCCTTACTGGAAGGGCAAATCCGTTGAGGATGCTTTTCTGGCGCGCACCTCCGCGGAAACAAAGAAAATCGGCGTAGATACGGGTTTTGTGGATACCGACTCCAAATGGCGCAACGGCATCGGCGAAATGTCTCCCGACTATGTGGATCAGCTGTTCCCCAAGGGCTTCGGCGGCATTAAAAAAGAAGCAGAGGGCTATATGGCAGAGTTGAACGAAGCTATTCCCGAAGAAAAGGATAAGCTGATTTTCTATCGTTCCATCGTTCTGGTTTGCGATGGTATCGTGCGTCTGGCAAACAGATATGCCGAAAAGGCAAGAGAAATGGCGGCAGAGGAAAAGGACGAAGCGAGAAAGGCGGAGCTTCTGGAAATTGCGGCAACCTGTGAAGCCGTTCCCGAAAATCCCCCGAAATCCTTCCGCGAGGCAATCCAGTTCACATGGTTCGTACAGCTGGGCGGCATTATCTCCGAAAACCCTCTGGCATTGAATCCCGGACGCTTCGACCAGTATATCTATCCTTATTATAAAACAGATTTGGATGCAGGCAAAATTGATTACGATACCGCACTGGAACTGGTAGAGTGCCTGTGGCTGAAATACAGCGAATGGGCTTGGACGATTTCCGCAAACACAGCGGACTTCTTCGCAGGCTATACCAACTTTGAAAATCTGACCGTCGGCGGCACCACAAAGGACGGCAGGGACGGCACAAATGATATTTCCTATATGGCAATTCAGGCAACAAAGGAAACAAAATGCCATCAGCCGACCCTGAGCTGCCGTATCCATGCGGATTGTCCTCCCGCATTCATGGAGGCGGTGACAGACCTTGTTTCCACAGGCAGTGGCTTCCCTGCAATCCATAGCGACAGAACAGGCTACGAAATGCTCCGTAATCTGGGCTATGAGCCTGAGGACGCAAGAGACTGGAATAACTGCGGCTGTGTTGTACCTCATTCCAGAAAGACCTTTGAATGGACCTCCTCCTGCAATATCAGCTTTGCGGCGGCGCTGGAATTTGCGCTGAATGAAGGCAAGAGCCGCCTGACAGGTGAGCAGGTTGCCCTGCCCGAAAAAGACCCGAAAACCTTTACCTCCTATGAGGAAATCGAGGCTGCGTTGTTCAGACAGTTCTCCTATATGGTAAAGCATGGCGTGATCAGCCTGCTGACCGCACAGAAAATCCATAAGGAACAGGCACCCCGTCCGTTCCTGTCCGCCTGCAATGAATATTGTGTGAAAAACGGCAAGGATCTGGTGGACGGCGGCGCAAAGTACAACATCGGGCCCGTATTCACAGGTGTTGGGCTTTCCGTTACGGCAAACTCTCTGGCGGTTATCAAAAAGCTGGTATTTGAAGAAAAGAGCGTGACCCTTTCCGAATTGATTGATGCACTGAACCATAATTGGGAGGGCTATGATGCCCTGCGTGCAAAGGCGCAGGCTGTGCCGAAATACGGCAATGATGATGATTATGTAGACAGCATTGCGAAGAAGCTGGCAGATTATTTCTATCATGATGTAACATCCTATAAGGATATCTATGGGCATCATTTCGTAACGGCGTTCATGGGTATTTCTAACTACCTGCCGACCGGTAAGGTGCTTGGCGCAACCCCCGACGGCAGAAGGGCGAAGGACCCCATCAACGAGGGCGTTTCCCCTTATACCGGCACAGATACCTCTACCTGCCTTGCGGCACTGCGTTCCTCCGCAAAGCTGAATCACGATATTCACAGCGGCGGCACACTGCTGAACCTGCGTCTGAATCATGATTTGGTTGCAACAAAGAGAGGGCGCGCAAACCTCGGCGCAATGCTCCAGTCCTATTTCGCACTGGGCGCATTCCATGTACAGTTCAACACCATTTCCAACGAGGTGCTGAAGGATGCACAGGCACACCCCGAAAATTACAGAG
>ERZ773143.2319-NODE-2319-length-14127-cov-3.825327_pt1 | contig 14127 bp, 11 predicted proteins | sample MGYA00580852_ERZ773143 | MGnify/ENA primary metagenome ERZ773143 (study PRJEB29015, sample SAMEA2737853) | human gut metagenome | biome: human gut; feature: human-associated habitat; material: faeces | place: China | collected 2012 ... | reverse complement strand
GAATTAGAGGAAAAAGGTGTTTCTTTTGATAAAAATATAATAAGAGAAGAAATTATTGAGAGAGATAATTTTGATAAGAATAGAAAAATAAATCCACTTACCATTGCAGAGGATGCAACAATAATTGATACTTCATATATGACAATAGAGGAAGTGGAAAATAAAATAACAAAGCTATTTATGGGCGAGGTGGAATAAGTGAATGTAATAGTTGCAAAAACGGCTGGCTTTTGTTTTGGAGTAAAAAGAGCTGTTGATTTCGCATACAGTAAAGCTGGTCAAAAGAATATATACACCTATGGACCGATAATTCATAATAAAGAAGTAACAAAGGATTTAGAGAAAAAAGGCATAAAAATAATTGATAATTTAGAAGACGGTAAGAATGGCGAGATTATTATACGCTCCCATGGTGTACCACCATCTGTATATGATATTTTGGATAAAGAGAATATCAAATATACGGATTGTACCTGTCCTTTTGTAAAAAAAATACATAATATTGTCAAAAAAAGTTATGTTGAAGATAAGAAATCAATTATAATAGTTGGTAGTGGAGAACATCCAGAGGTTGTTGGTATTAATGGAGAGTGTAACAATACAGCTATAATTATTGATTCAGTAGAAATTGCTGAAAAAATAGAGCTAGATAAGAGTGTTGAGTATGTGTTAGTGGTACAAACAACATTCCAAATAGATGTATACAATAAAATTATTTTGACATTATCGCAAAAAAGTGATAATATCAAAGTGAATAATACTATTTGCTCTGCCACAAGTGATAGGCAGAAGGAAGCTGTTGAAATTGCCAGTAAAGTTGACATAATGATTGTGTTAGGTGATAAGAATAGCTCAAATACAAGAAAACTTTATGAAATTAGTAAAAAAATATGCGAAAATGTATATTTTTGTGAAACAATTTCAGATTTAAGGTTGAAAAACTTAAAAAATGATGTTACAATAGGTGTAACTGCCGGTGCGTCTACACCACCGGAAATAATAAAGGAGGCTGTAAGTGCTATGAGTGAAATGGAAAACAAATCTTTTGAGGAGATGCTTAATGAAAGCTTAGTTCAGTTACGTTCTGGAGAAGTTGTAAAGGGCAAGGTCCTCAGCATTAATGAAGATAATGGAGAGGTTGCTGTTGATTTAAAATATAAGTCAGATGGTATTATTCCTAGATCTGAATTTTCAGATGATGATAGTGTAAATCCTGCAGATGTTGTTAAAGTAGGTGACGAAATCGAAGCTGTTATCCTGACCCTGGATCGCGACGAACGTAAGATGTCATTGGGTATCAAACAGCTGAAAGCTGATCCGTGGGAAGATATCGAATCTCGCTTCCCGGTAGGTTCTCGCCACATGGCTAAAGTTCGTAACTTCACTAACTTCGGTGTATTCGTAGAAATCGAAGAAGGCGTAGACGGCTTGATCCACATCTCTGACCTGTCTTGGACAAAGAAAATCAAACACCCGTCAGAATTTACTCAGATCGGTGCTGAAATCGAAGTTCAGGTTCTGGAAATCGACAAAGAAAACCGCCGTTTGAGCTTAGGTCACAAACAGCTGGAAGAAAATCCTTGGGATGTATTCGAAACAATCTTCACTGTAGGTTCTATCCACGAAGGAACAATCATCGAAGTACTGGATAAGGGTGCTGTAATCTCTCTGCCTTACGGCGTAGAAGGTTTCGCAACTCCGAAACATCTGGTAAAAGAAGACGGTTCTCAGGCTGCTGTAGACGAAAAACTGCAGTTCAAGGTGATCGAATTCAACAAGGAAGCTAAGAGAATCATCCTTTCTCACAGCCGTATCTTCGAAGATGAACAGAAAGGCGCTAAGAAAGAAACTGGCGAAAAGAAATCATCTTCAAAACGCGGTGGAAAGAAAGAAGAAGAATCTGCAATGGTAACCGGTCCGGTTGAAAAGACTACACTGGGTGACATTGAAGAACTCGCTGCCCTGAAAGAAAAATTGGCTGGTAAATAATTACCGTCTTTTCAAATAAAACAAAAGGAGATGTCCATCCGGATATCTCCTTTTTTATTGCCTGAAAAAAGAATAGAGAAAGTGCTCTTAGTCTACCTCCTTGATCACTTCCTCTACCTGTTCCTGTTCACCGTAATATTGGCAACTTTCGCCGATACCCAACAAAGCATTCACTTCATGACGCTTGTCCAGGTCCGTAAAATAAGCGTCCACTACCTTATAAATATCGAACCCGTCCGTTGAACCGGCCGCCAGATTCAATGATTCTACCAATTTACCTGTAGCTTTGCGAATTTCAGCTTTACTGATCAAATGAAACTCGTTGTTGTGAATTAATTGACTCTTTCCCATGATGTTTGATTTAAAAGTTATACTTGTTCTTCATTAATAACCATTCCTCAAAGCGGTAAGTTTAATCTTGCAGCTTCGTTTCATGCACTAAATATACAAACATCCTCGGATCTTTCAACCTTTCAAGCCTTTTATTTTCAATAAACATGAAAAACAAATCCGATCCCGACCTCACGATATTCCATGATGAGCAAGGAGAAACCGGATCTCCAAACATAGAATAAGTTCTATTCTATTTGGTTTTGTAAAAATTAATGCTGAAATTTGTTCACAGATAATATAAAAGATATGGGCACGAACGAAGACAACTACAATGTAACTATTTTGATCGCAGAAGACGAGGAAAGTAATTTCCTACTATTAAAAACCATCTTAAAAAGACACTGTAACGTTCTGCAAGCCAGAACCGGCCTGGAGCTATTGAAAGTTTTTGCTGAAAAAGGAGCCGATTTGATTTTGCTGGATATAAAAATGCCGGAAATGAATGGTATAGAAGCTCTGAAAGAGATTAGAAAGAAAGACACAAACATACCGATTATCATGCAGTCCGCCTATGCCTTCGAAAATGACATGGAAGCCGCCCGTGCTGCCGGAAGCAACGGATTTATCACCAAGCCCATCAATATCGTTGAACTAAAAAAAACGATCTCCAAATTCTTGCCGCAGATAATCTGGTAAGAAGCTGAAAGCCGACATATTATAAAAAAATGGAATAGCCATAACGATTGTTATGGCTATTCCATTTTTTGCTTTTCCACAGACACCTTAACCAGCAAACCCTCCCCTTCATTTTTATCAAAAACCTTTCATTTTACGGAGATATCCGCATTAATTTTCTTTATAAACTCCTCCCGAACAAAACATTGAATCTCCGGTTTAAGAGGTGGGTAAAATTATTTTTCACAAGAAAAACTATACCCGACCGGCACTAATGGATTTTCATATAGAACGAAATATACTTTATTACAAACGAAACTAAAATGAACAGAAGTCAGCTTATCAATATCCTGGCTCAAAAAACAGGATTAAACAAAAAAGATGTCAAACGGACAATCGATGAAATGCAAAAACTAATTGTCCAGGAAGTCAAAGAAGGTCAAAGAATCTGCCTGCATGGTTTCGGCTCATTCAAACCTCGTTTTCAATCCAGCCGCCCAGCACGAAACCTGAAAAACGGTACAGCCGTACAGCTGTCTCCCAGGACCATCATTCATTTCAAATGCGCTCCCCACCTGTTGGAGCAGATGAACAAATAAAGAATAAAAAAAGACTTACTTTTACAAGTAAGTCTTTTTTTATTTACTCAGCTATTGTCGGGGTGAGAAGATTCGAACTTCCGACCACACGCCCCCCAGACGCGTACTCTAACCGGGCTGAGCTACACCCCGTTTTTGTTTTACGGCTGCAAAGGTAACTATTTTTCGTTATACTCCAAAGCTTTCACGATAAAAATCCAGGGATTCGAGTATTTTCTCCTTACTCACCTGCTGATTTATCTGAACATCACCGACTTGAGAAAGCAAGGTGAAGTTGATGATTCCCGCTTCATTCTTCTTATCGTGCGTCATCAGCTCGTATAAGGTATCATAATCCTTGCAATCGAACACGAAAGCCGGATAATACTCCTTCAAATAATAGACGACCTGACTCAGTTTCTCCATCGGGAAACCACATACTTTATGAGACAGGTACAATTCGCTGACAATACCGGCGGCAACAGCATGGCCGTGCAGCAAAGGACGGTCCTTCTTAAAGGACAAACTTTCGTAGGCATGACCGATCGTATGGCCGAAGTTCAGTGCCTTACGGATGCCGTGCTCCTTCGGGTCTTCCTCCACGATACGTTCCTTTACGGCTACGGATTGGGCGACCATCCTGTTCAGAAAAGCATAATCGATCTTCGCGTCGAGGTCGAACAGCAGGACGGAAGCGTAAATATCCATCGAACTGATAAGCGCATGCTTGATCATTTCGGCATAGCCGGAAAGCAGATTGTCGCGGTCGAGCGTACGCAGGAACTCGCAATCGATAAAGACACATTCGGGTGGATAAAAAGAGCCGACCTCGTTCTTCAGGCCGTTGAAGTTAATCCCGGTCTTTCCCCCCACGGCCGCATCGACAGAAGCCATCAGGGTAGTCGGGATATTGACGGTCCGCAGTCCGCGTTTGAAAGTCGCACCGGCGAAGCCTCCCATATCGGTAATCATACCGCCGCCCAGATTGACCAAAAGCGAATTTCGGGAAGCTCCTTCGTTCGAGAGACGCGACCAGATATAGGCGACCTGTTCGATGTCTTTATGAGTATCACCCGCCTGCACGGTAATGACCGGGGTATCCTGCAAAGCTGGGATATCTTTTATCAGCGGATAACACTTTTCTTGCGTGTTCGTATCGGTCAGGATAAAGAGTTTATCATAACTCATGGAAGCAAAGAATGCCTGCAAATCGGCTTTGAGATCCTTGCTGATTACTACTTTTTGAGCGGCCATAATGTCCTTTTTTATTATAATCGTTGCGACAAAGGTATTATATGTTATCCGATTATCAAAACAGGGAAAAGAAAATTCCATGCCTATGGAACAAAAGCTTCATAGGCATGGAACAAAAGTTTTCCCTGCATGAAACTATCATTTCCTGCAGGGGAAACGTCTCTTTCTTCTTATTTCAGACCGGCTGCGTCCAAGATATGTTCGATGGCTTCACCCAGTCCGGCCACATTCTTACCTCCGGCTGTTGCAAAATGAGGCTGACCGCCTCCGCCGCCTTGTATCAGTTTTGCCGCTTCTTTCACCAGTTTGCCGGCATTCAAGCCTTCAGCCACCAACGGCTCGCTCAGCATAACCATCAACGCGCATTTCTCACCGTCTTTGATTCCAGCCACGAAGAAAACCTTTTCCTCCGTATTGCTTTCCCCCTTGATCTGGAAAGCCAGGTCTTTGATGGCATCCACGCTGGCCTCACCACGGAAAGCGATCACTTTGACACCATTGCGCTCAACGGCTTTTGCGATCAGTTCTTTCTTGAGCAACTGCACTTTCTCTTTCACGTAGTCGCTTACCTGCTTCTTCAGTTCGGCATTCTCTTCGATGGCCTTCTTGATGGTTTGAGACAGGTTCGGCACATTGTTGAACATCGCACGCAGTTCACGCAGGGAATCCTGCAACATGAAGGTGTAGTTTTCAGCCGCTTCGGCCGTTACCGCTTCGATACGGCGCACACCTGCCGCGATGGAGCTTTCGCCGACCACACGCAGGGAACCGATCATGCCGGTCGCAGGGATATGCGTACCACCGCACAATTCGATAGAGTTGCCATATTTGACCACACGGACTTCATCGCCATACTTTTCACCGAACAGAGCCATAGCGCCCAATGCTTTCGCTTCGGCAATCGGCATATTGCGATGCTCTTCCAGCGGATAGTTGGCACGGATCTTTTCGCTCACCAGCTTTTCCACCTTACGGATTTCTTCGTCCGTCACTTTCTGGAAGTGGGAGAAGTCAAAACGCAGAGAATCGGGAGAAACGTATGAACCTTTCTGTTCGACATGTGTTCCCAGCACCTCACGCAACGCCTCATGCAGCAGGTGAGTGGCAGAGTGGTTGCATTCGCACTGGATACGTTTCTTCTCGTTGATCTTGGCAGTAAAAGTCGCCGTCACATCCTTCGGCAATTTAGTGACCAGATGTACAGGCAAGTTGTTTTCGCGTTTCGTGTCGATCACGTCGACCGTCTCGTCGTCAGCAATCAACCAACCGGTGTCGCCGACCTGTCCACCCATCTCCGCGTAGAACGGAGTCTGGTCCAGAACGATCTGATATAAGACCTTGTTCTTCTGCTTGATCTGGCGGTAACGCAGGATTTCGGCATCGCATTCGAACAAGTCGTAACCCACGAAATTGCATCCGCCCTCTTTCAGCACCACCCAGTCGCCGGTTTCGATGGCGGCAGCGTTACGGGCACGGTCCTTCTGCTTCTGCATCTCGACGTTGAACTCGTCGATATTGGCTTCCATGCCGTTCTCACGCAGGATCAACTCGGTCAAATCCAACGGGAATCCGTATGTGTCATATAATGTAAAGGCATCTACGCCGCTGATCACGTTCTTTCCGGCAGCCTTTGTTTCTTCCATCTTCTTATCCAGCAAACGGATACCGGTTTCCAACGTACGCAGGAAAGATTCTTCCTCTTCCTTGATCACCTTCTCGATCAACGTCTTCTGCGCGATCAGTTCGGGATAAGCGTCTCCCATTGTTTCGATCAGTACGGGCAACAGCTTATACATGAAGGACTCTTTGCGATCCAGGAACGTATAGCCGTAACGGACGGCACGACGCAGGATTCGACGGATGACATAACCTGCCTTTGCATTGGAAGGCAACTGCCCGTCCGTAATCGCGAAAGCGATCGTACGGATATGGTCGGCGATTACACGCATGGCCACGTCCTGTTGTTTGTCCTTGCCATAAGCAGTACCCGCCATATCGGCAATCACTTTGATGATCGGCTGGAATACGTCTGTATCGTAGTTGGATGTCTTACCCTGTAAAGCCATGCAGAGACGTTCGAACCCCATACCGGTATCGATCACACGGGCAGGCAGCGGTTCGAGCGAGCCGTCGGCCTTGCGGTTATATTGCATGAACACCAGGTTCCAGATTTCGATCACCTGCGGATGGTCTTTGTTCACCATGTCCTGGCCGGGGATAGCGGCACGTTCTTCTTCCGGACGGAGGTCGATATGGATTTCAGAACAAGGACCGCAAGGCCCCGTATCACCCATTTCCCAAAAGTTATCGTGTTTGTTGCCATTAATGATATGAGCTTTCGGCAGGAACTTCTCCCAATAGCCGGCAGCCTCGTCGTCGCGCGAAAGGCCTTCGGCAGGACTTCCTTCGAACACGGTGGCATACAAACGGTCGGGATTCAGTTTCAACACTTCGACCAGGTATTCCCATGCCCAGTTGATCGCCTCCTGTTTGAAATAGTCGCCGAACGACCAGTTTCCCAACATTTCGAACATGGTGTGGTGATACGTATCGTGTCCGACCTCTTCCAGGTCGTTATGCTTTCCACTCACACGAAGACACTTTTGTGAATCCGCGACACGTGGATATTTACGGGGTACGTTCCCCAGGATTATATCTTTGAACTGGTTCATACCTGCATTGGTAAACATCAATGTAGGGTCGCCCTTCACCACCATCGGAGCAGAAGGCACAATCTGGTGCTGCTTGGAAGCGAAGAAGTCTTTAAATGATTCACGGATTTCTTTTGCTGTCAACATAATCTATTCTATATAGTCTCGTTAATATTCTGAAAAACAATTTGCAAAAGTACAGCAAATTATTATTTTTGCACGTATCCAAGCAAGAAAATATTTGATGAAACTATTTAAAAGCAGAAAAACATATTACTTATATAACCCCAACACGCTCAGTTACGAGCGCGTTTACCCCTCCGCCAAAGACCGTTTTTTCGGTGTGCTCCGCCACCTGAGCATCGGTATCGTGATCGGCGTAGGCATTTTCTTTATCTTTTCGCGCACGTTCGACTCGCCGGTCGAATCGCTTTTAAAGAAGGAGAACAAGCTGTTGCAGACACAATACGAAGTGCTTTCGTTGCGCCTGAACAATGCGCTGGAAGTCTTGGATGACATACAGCAACGCGACGAGAACTTATACCGGGCGATCTTCCAGGCGGAATCGATCCCCGAATCCGTCCGCAAGTCCGGTTTCGGCGGGACCAACCGGTATGAACACCTGATGAACCTGTCCAACCCCGAACTGGTCGTCTCGACCACCCGGAAGATGGACATGCTGAGCAAACAGCTCTATGTCCAATCCAACTCGCTGGAGGAGCTGATCACATTGGGCAAGAACCAGGAAGAACGAAGCAAATGTATTCCCGCCATACAGCCGATTGCCAATAAGGACCTGAAACGTACGGCATCCGGCTACGGTGTGCGTATCGACCCGATCTACCGTACTCCCCGCTTCCACTCAGGCATGGACTTTTCCGCCAAAGTGGGCACGGAAGTCTATGCAACCGGCGACGGAGTCGTTACCTTTGCTGCCTGGAAACAGGGATATGGAAACTGCCTGATGATCAATCACGGGCACGGATTCCAGACGCTTTACGGCCACCTGAGCAAGTTCCGGGCGCGTGTCGGACAGAAAGTAAAGCGCGGAGAAGTGATCGGAGAAGTGGGAAATACAGGGAAATCCACCGGCCCGCACCTTCACTACGAGGTGATCGTCCGCGGCAAATACGACAACCCCTCCAAGTACTACTACATGGACCTGACTCCGGAAGAATACGACCGTATGATACAGATTGCCGAAAATCACGGCCAGGTAATGGATTAAACATTGTTTAATACGATGGCATTAAATAAAGATAAAAATCTAAAGCTCTATTTCTCCATCAGCGAGGTGGCGCAGATGTTCGACGTCAACGAGTCTACCCTGCGCTTCTGGGAGAAGGAATTCGACCAAATACGTCCACGCAAGACAGGCAAAGGAACCCGCTCCTATCGGCAGGAAGACATCGACGCAATACGCCTGGTCTACCACCTGGTGAAAGAGCGGGGGATGACACTGGCGGGCGCCCGGCAAAAGCTGAAAGAGAACCCGGAGACAACGATACGCCACGAAGAGATCGTAAACAGGTTGAAACAGATCAAGGAAGAATTGCTCGCCATGAAGGAAGCATTCGAAGCGTTGGAAGCTTCCAAATAGCCCTTACACCATAAAAACGACTTTAAAGAATTAGCTTGTTACGCCGGAAAATCGTACCTTCGCAGCAATTTAATAAAAACAAGAAACATGGAAATTACGGGAAGAATCATCGCCGTACTGCCGGTTCAAGGCGGTATCAGCAAAAACGGAAACGAGTGGAAAAAACAGGAATATGTCCTGGAAACACATGACCAATACCCTAAGAAAGTATGCTTCCAGATTTTCGGTGCAGACCGCATCGATCAGGCAGCCATACAGCCCGGAGAAGAACTTACAGTATTTTTTGACATAGACAGCCGTGAATATCAGGGACGTTGGTTCACAAATATCAATGCATGGAAAGTGGAACGCCCGATGGCCGCCGCTCCCCAGTCGGCACCGGGAGCCATGACTCCTGAAAACGTAGTGCCGGCATCCGCACCTGCAGCATCTGCTGTTCCTGATTTCGGTCCGGCCAATCCGATTGACGATCTGCCATTCTAATAAACAAAAAGATCCTATCCTTTTGCGCAAAAGGATAGGATCTTTTCTATCGAAAGCTATACCTTTTAGGGCAAAAGGATATGGCTTTTTCGACTTAGTCCGCTACACGAGCCACAGACTGGATATTCTTTATCTTGGAAAGGACTACGCACATCCGCTGGATATCCTCCACATCGTGTACTTTCATCTTCACCTTTCCTTCGAACACTCCGTCTTTCGCCTCAATCAGCAGGCGGATGATATTGACATTGAAGTCATCGGATATCGTGCGGGTGATCGTGTTCAACACGCCAATCGAGTCGATACCCTTAATCTCGAGCGTCGCCTCGAACGAGGAATGATGGCTGCTCCATTCCGTATTCAGGATGCGTTCGCCAAAGCTGCTTTTCAGGCGCATGGCGATCGGACAGGAACGTTTGTGGACTACCACGTTGCCGTCATCATTGATAAAGCCCAACGACTCGTCGCCGGGAATCGGTTTACAGCAATCGGCAATGACGTAATTGCGTTCGAAAGCTTCCTCCTTCAGGATATAAGGCTTCTTCTTGTCATATTTCGGTTTTTCTTTCGGTTGTTCCTCTTCCTCTTTCTTCCCGGTAGTCGCTTTCGTTGCTACCCGGAGCGCCTGTTTGACGTACTTAAAGAGAACATTGTCCGTTTTCTCTTTCAGCAATTTGTGGATATTTTCCGGCAGGATCACCTCCCCTTTCTCTACTGCATAGTAGAATTCTTCGCGTTTAGAGAAACCGAAATACATACATAGTTTGTCTATATTGGATGTATTTGCCTCCAAATTATTGCGTTTGAAAGCATCGATCACCTTAATTTCTCCTTCTTTTGCCGCCTCTTTACGAATCCTTTTCAGGTAAGCGTCAATCCTGGCACGTGCCCTTGCTGTCGTGACGAAATTCAACCACTCCGGTTGCGGGTTCTGCGAACGGGAGGTCAGGATCTCTACCTGGTCGCCACTTGCCAACTGATGGCTGAGCGGAACCAAACGATGGTTGACTTTCGCACCGATACACTTGTTCCCGATATCCGAGTGAAGGGCATATCCGAAGTCCAGGGCAGTAGCCCCCTGGGGCAACGTCTTGATGTCGCCTTTCGGGGTAAAGACAAATATCTCGGAGGTAAAGAGATTCAGCTTGATCGTATCAAGAAAGTCCAAAGCGTTCGGGTCCGGGCTTTCCAGTATCTCGGTAATGGTCTGCAACCATTTGTCGAGCTCCGTATCTTCTTCTATATTATGCTCCTTATACTTCCAATGGGCGGCAAAGCCTTTCTCGGCAATCTCGTCCATACGGCGGCTGCGGATCTGTATTTCCACCCATTGCCCGTCAGGTCCCATCACGGTCAGGTGCAACGCCTGATAACCGTTGGCTTTCGGACGGCTCACCCAGTCGCGGATACGGTCCGGCCGGATGCGGTAGATATCCGTGATAGCGGAATAGATATCCCAACATTGGTTCTTCTCATCCACCCCCGGCAGCGGGTCGAAGATGATACGGACGGCATATATATCGTAGATGTCTTCAAAACTGACGCCTTTGCTTTCCATCTTGTTCCAGATGGAATAGGCGGATTTCACACGGGCACGCATTTCATAGTTGAGCCCCATCTCCTTCAACTTCCTGTCCACCGGCACGGCAAAATGCTCGAACAAAGTGTTACGGGCTGCTTCCGTAGATTTCAATTTCAGATTGATAAAGGCATATTCCTGCGGATGCTCATACTTAAAGCTCAGGTCTTCCAGCTCTGTCTTGATGGTGAAAAGCCCCAGACGGTGTGCTAAAGGGGCATAAAGGTAAAGCGTCTCACCGGCTATCTTGAACTGCTTCGCGGGCAACATGGAACCCAAAGTACGCATGTTGTGGAGACGGTCGGCTATCTTGATCAGGATCACCCGGATATCGTCACTCATCGTCAGCAACAGCTTACGGAAATTCTCTGCCTGTGCCGATGCCTGTTCGCCGAAGATACCGCCGGATATCTTCGTCAGGCCGTCCACGATCTGGGCGATCTTCTCGCCAAACATGTCCTTAATATCCTCGACCGTATATTCGGTATCCTCCACCACGTCGTGCAGCAGGGCGGCGGCGATGCTCTCGCTGTCCATACCGAGGTCCAGCACGAGGCGGGCCACAGCCAGCGGGTGGCAGATATAGGGCTCACCGCTGCGGCGGCAGACCCCCTTGTGGGCGTCGTTGGCCAGGTCGTAAGCCTTTTCTATCATGGCCATATTGTAGGCTTTGCCGCTGGCTTTGATGGCCTCCACCAGCTTCTCCCAGGTCACGATCTCGGGCCGCACCTCCGAGGGAAGGGTCCCTTCAGGGGCGTTGGCCGGCAGGGCCGTTGCGGCCACGGTAGCCATCTCCGTCACCGGCACGGGCTGGTGGAGATGGGTCTTTGCAGAGTAGCTGTCCTCTTTCGCCGCAGCCGGTGCTGCGGGCGAGGGGAGGACAGGTTTCTTTCCCTCAGGCATCTTTATCGTTCCTCCAGACATTTCAGGATGGGCGCATCGGCAAGGTTCTTCTTTCCGGTGGCAGGCACGAGTTCCCAGAACTTTGCCCCGCCCCGGTCAGCCGCTGTGATGAGGCCGACCTGTTCCAGCGCGGCGACGGCCACCAGCGTCCGACCGGTGTTCTCCTCGCCGAGTTTTGCAAACAGGGGCTGCAGGTCTTCGGCGTGCCAGTGCCGCGCCTGCAGCTCCCGATAAACGGTGATGATATGGCTGCGCTCCGGGGCGATGCTCTCCTTCTGCTCCGGCGTCAGGCGGGCGTTCCGGGAGGAATAGGCCAGACCGTTGCCATGCCTTACAATCTCCGCCCCGTGAATGCGCACCGGAAAATCCAGGTCGCGCACCATGCGGCGGATAATGGCAAGCTGCTGGTAATCCTTCTTTCCGAAAATGGCGTCCGTGGGCTGTACCAGGTTGAACAGTTTGGCAAGCACCGTGCAGACACCGGAAAAATGCCCCGGGCGAGACGCACCGCACAATGTTGCGGACAAAAAGCTTTCTTCCACGGCAATGCTGCGTTCTCCGGAATACATTTCTTCAGGAGCAGGGGAAAACACATAATCCACGCCTGCACCTTCGCACACCTCCAAATCCTTTTCAGGAGTCCGGGGATAAGTCTGAAGGTCGGAGGAATTGTTAAACTGGATAGGATTGACGAAAATACTGGCAACCACCACGCCATCCTCCCCGGCCAACTTGCGCGCCTGTTCCAGCAAAGCGCGGTGTCCGGCGTGGAGGGCCCCCATTGTGGGGACGAGAACCACATGGTCATGTTTGCGGTGGTGCTTGAGGAGGGCAGCCCTCAACTGGGCCTTGGTGGAAAATGTTTGCATGCGCCTAAAGTGGCCCCTTGATGACAAAAGTTCAATCCTGAAATATTGCTAGAAGGTTGACGCATGCCATTCCACATGTAAACTGGTAAAGTCAGAAGACGCTAAAAATTATGAGATTCTTCAAAACAGCATTAGGTGTATCAGCAGCAATGGCATTAAGCGCCACGGCCAACGCTGAACTTAAGGTAGCGACGGTGGATGTGCAGAAACTCTTCGCCGACTACTACAAGACCCATGAAGCCCAGGCGGAAGTAGACAAGGCTGCCCAGACGGTGCAGGAAACCAACAACACCCGCGCGGAAACCATCAAAAAGATGGAAGCGGACTTCAACGACATGGTCAAAAGGCTTCAGGATCCCATGCTGAATGAAAAGGACAAAAAGGAGCTGGAGCAAAAGGCCCAGATCAAACGTCAGGAAGTCATTGCGCTGGAACAGGAACGCCGCGGATTTGTGGAACGCCAGCTTAAATCCCTTCAGGAACAAATGAAAGTGCGTTCCGCCAAAATCATGGGAGAAATCACAAAAATCACGGAAGGCATCGCCACCAAGGGCAACTATGACCTCGTTCTGGACAAAAGCGCCCAGGCCCTTCGGTCCAACCAGGTATTCGTCTACACGAAGCCCGGCATGGACATTACTCCCACAGTGATGAAAGAACTCAACAAAGACGCCCCCGAAGGGTTTGACCCCTCCAAGAAAAAGGCTCCGGCCGTCCCCGCCGCTCCCGCGGCCCCGGCCAACTAACCCTTGACATTACCCCCGGGAAGGCGGAATCATATACCCATGAAGCTTACACTTGAAGCCGTGGCCGCCCTCACCGGGGGAAAAATCCTTTCCGGCGACCCCGAACTGACCGTATTCGGGGTCGCTTCCCTTCTTGACGCATCCCGTGAAGAAGCCTCCTTCCTTGGCAATGAAAAATACTTCCAGGACTTCCTGCACACCTCTGCCGGAATCGTGCTGGTGCCGCCGGGCCTGCCTGCGTATCCGGAACACACCGCCTTCGTGGAAGTGGACAACCCCTCCATGGCATTCAACGCCCTGGTGAAATATTTCATGGCTTCCGCCTACCGGTTCACCCCCGGCATTCATCCCACAGCCATCATCGACCCCACGGCCAGCTTCAACCCGGACAAAATCCATGTAGGAGCCTATACCTGCATCGGGGCCCACTGCGTAATCGGAGACGGGACGGACATTGGCAACGGTTG
>ERZ773143.2303-NODE-2303-length-14202-cov-3.631865_pt1 | contig 14202 bp, 9 predicted proteins | sample MGYA00580852_ERZ773143 | MGnify/ENA primary metagenome ERZ773143 (study PRJEB29015, sample SAMEA2737853) | human gut metagenome | biome: human gut; feature: human-associated habitat; material: faeces | place: China | collected 2012 ... | reverse complement strand
AACAGATTAAAAAGAGAGGTTTCCACCAATGTCTTCATCGTATCATGTTTTTAGGACATCTTCATAGATTTCTACCGGATATTTTTTATTGAGTTTCTTCACCCAAACTTTTTCAAGGTAAGTTTGGTAATCGGCCGTCACTTGTCCTCTCACATCGGTATACGCCTCCGGCATCTTCTTCAATAGTTTACCAGACACAAAAGCTATCGGCAACTTCTCATCGGCTTTTACCGGAGCTCCCTTAAATACCAATTCATCAATTTTTTCATTATCTCCCTCAACAAACAAGCCTCGTTCCACTTTTACTCTTGTTAAAGAGTCGGTATTGAACTCTCGATTCAACACGACGATTACAGAATCGTCATCGAGTTCTTTAATCCGGTTCTTTATGCCATCGGCGGTAGCCGCATCACAGCATTGAATCAAAAATCCTTTATAATGAGGTTTATCCCATTTGTATTTTTTCCTATTTTTCTTGAAGAACTTCTGCAAGCCCTCGGTATCTTTCGATGCTTTTTCCCAAACTTCCCTATTGCTGATTTCAAACAGCAACATGCCGTCTCGATATTCATTCATCAAATTGCGAAAATCGGGATACTTATCTTCCAAATGAGCCTTCTCGAAATCTAATATTTCCATATCGGCCATATAACCAATCATAGTCGAAATATAATCGGGTGCATTGACCGTCACATCTCGGCCTTTGGACAAAAACGAGGCAAAATCGGCCACTGTATATGAATGGTTCTCAAACGAGAATAAAACACTTTGGTCATTATGAATAGCCGCTATATAAGAAGAATCGACTTTACCTAAATCGCCAGCCAATTTCATCAACTTCGCCCTCTGCGATTCTTCCAAAGAAAAACCATAATCATTTTTCAATTTAGCCACCATCGCATTACGAGCCATGCTACCTCTTTCGTCTCGTGCCATCATTCGCGTAATCTCCGAGCGCATTTGTTCAAACGGCTTAATATCCCGCCGGTCCATTAACTTAATGATATGCCAGCCATAGGGGGATAATACAGGCTCTGTAATATCACCTTTATTTTTAAGAGCAAATGCAGCATCCTCGAACTCTTTTACAAATTGTCCACTACTCACCCACGGTAATTCTCCACCTCGTACGGCAGAAGCCTTATCTTCCGATCGCTCCTTTGCCATCGTAGCAAAATCGGCTCCCGACTTCAATTCTTCATAAATGGCTCGTATCTCGGATTCTTTCTGCGCTTTTACTTCATCAGAAGCACCACGAGGCACTAATATCATGATATGGGAAAATAGAAACTCTCCCGGATTGGGACGACGACTATGTACTTTTATAATGTGATATCCGAACTGGGTTTCCACTATATCGGAAACTTCTCCCGCTTGTAATGCGAAAGCAGCCTTTTCAAAAGGATAAACCGTACGTCCGCCTCTAATAAATCCTAAATATCCCTTATTCTGCCTCGATCCGTCTTCACTGAATTTCTCTGCCAACATTCCAAAGTCTTCACCCGCCTTGATTTCAGCCAATACCGATTCGGCTTTTTTCTTTGCCTCGGCTCGGTCCTCAGGAGTCCGAGCATTCAATCCTATGAGAATATGGCTTACCTCCACATCTTCTTTCATTCGGTCATAAGCTTCATATGCCAAACGGTCATCAACAGAAGCATCGATCAAATAGGGTTTAGCCAACTCTTCTCTATACCCCGCCAATTCATTTTTAAATGCCGAAGTCGTATCAATCCCCATAGCTTCGGCCTCGGCGACTTTCAACTTATAGTTCTTAAATAGTGTAACGTATTCATCGAGAGATTTATGATCGATTTGTTGCTGGCTGTTCTTATTATAGATATACTCAAATTCCGATTTGTGAATATCTTTATTATTCACTCTCATAATAACAGGGTCGACATCGGTAGCCCCCCCTCCAAACCAAGAATTTCCGGCAAGCAAAGCCGCTAAGAGCCATTTGTTTTTCATTGTGTTATGCACTACATTTTATTGAGACTTGATAGTCCCGAGTTATCAACAAAAATAATACACTATTTTAACGCTTCAAATATAAGAAAATTATATCGTAATCACTAAAATAGTGTATTCTTCCCAAAAATAAAAATCCACCTTCCTTATCGGAAAAGTTATCCTCTACTATAATTCGGAGCCTCGCTGGTTATCGACACATCATGAGGGTGACTTTCGGCTACACCAGCATTGGTAATACGAGTAAACTTAGCATCATGTAAAGCCTCTATATCCTTAGCTCCACAATATCCCATTCCGGCACGCAAACCGCCGACCATCTGATAAACTACTTCATATAAAGATCCTTTAAAGGGAACACGAGCCGCAATTCCCTCGGGAACCAATTTTTTAGTATCAGTCTCATTAGCTTGGAAATAACGGTCTTTCGAACCTTTCTCCATCGCTTCGAGAGATCCCATACCCCGATATGACTTATACTTACGTCCATTGAATATGATCGTTTCTCCCGGCGATTCTTCAACACCAGCCAGCATACCGCCCAACATAACCGAGTAAGCCCCAGCAGCCAATGCTTTTACAATATCACCCGAATAACGAATTCCACCATCGGCAATCAATGGCACACCTGTTCCTTTCAATGCTTTCGCCACGTCATAAACGGCAGATAATTGAGGAACCCCGACACCGGCAATCACCCGGGTCGTACAAATGGAACCGGGACCTATACCTACTTTCACTCCGTCGGCTCCGGCTTCCACCAAAAATTTAGCGGCTTCACCCGTCGCAATATTTCCCACAACGACATCGATATCTGGATATTTTGCTTTTATATCTTTCAATACACCGATTACGCCCTTAGAATGTCCATGCGCCGTATCTATAACGATAGCATCGACTCCGGCTTCTACCAACGCATCCACACGAGTCATCGAATCGGCTGTAACACCGACCCCCGCAGCCACACGCAGCCGACCTAATTTATCTTTACAAGCAAACGGTTTATCTTTGGCTTTCGTTATATCCTTATAAGTAACCAACCCTACCAAATGGCCGTCTTTATCGACAACCGGGAGCTTCTCTATCTTGTGCCTTTGAAGAATATCCGCAGCCTGTTGCAAATCGGTGGATTGTGAAGTCGTCACCAAATTGTCTTTGGTCATTACCTCGTCTACCAATCTTTCCAAATCGCGTTCAAAACGCAAGTCCCGATTCGTTACAATACCCACCAAAAGATTTTTATCGTCCACTACGGGAATCCCTCCTATATGGTATTCACTCATCATAGACAACGCTTCGCGCACCGTCGACCCACACTTGATTGTCACAGGGTCATAAATCATTCCATTCTCAGCTCGTTTAACAGCATGAACTTGACGGGCCTGAGCCTCGATACTCATATTTTTATGAATGACTCCAATTCCTCCTTCACGAGCGATAGCAATAGCCAATTGCGCCTCGGTTACCGTATCCATGGCTGCCGAAACTAATGGAATATTTAATCGGATATTGCGTGAAAACTGCGTCGACAACTCGACATTACGAGGAAGGACTTCGGAGTAAGCGGGGATTAACAAAACATCGTCAAAAGTTAATCCGTCCATCACCACTTTTTCTGCAACAAATGACATAATGGGGTTCATTAGAATTTTATTGCATGCAAAGATAATTATTTTTCGGCAAGCTATTATCTATACATGAAGATTTTTAAATTATTTATCACCCCAAAAGCTAAAATAAAAAAGCGACAACCGATTATCGGAATGTCGCTTTTTTACTATTATTTCTCGGCTTTTAATTTCCCATCTCTGAAAGGAACTTGATACGTATCAAACGAATTTCTTCTTCGCTATACTCCATACCAAACTCCTCAATGGCATCTTCGAGACTATCGCTTTCACTCTCCTTGAAGTAGTCAAAAATATCGTCGATATGCTCGTCGTCCATAATCTCGTGCAGGAAATAGTCGATATTGATTTTCGTTCCCGAATAAACAATCGCCTCTATCTCGTCGAGCAACTCTCCAAATTCAAGGCCCTTCGACTCGGCCAATTCATCAAGTGCAATTTTCCTGTCGATGGCCTGAATAATGGATACTTTCAATTTCGACTTATTGGCAACCGTACGCACCCTTAAATCTTCGGGACGCTCAATTTCATTTTCTTCCACATGAGCTTTGATGACTTTAACGAATTCTTCTCCGTAACGTTTCGCTTTACCTGCTCCTACCCCCGGAATATTTTGTAACTCCTCAATTGTAATCGGATAGGTTGTCGCCATAGCTTCTAATGAAGGGTCTTGAAAAATCACATACGGAGGAAGTTCCAATCGTTTAGCGATTTTCTTTCGCAAATCTTTCAAAATAGAATATAACTCGGGATCGACTGCACAAGAAGCTCCACCTTTCATGGGCACTTCTTCCTCCACCTCGTCAAAATCGACATCTTTGACAATCTTAAACGAAACCGGATTCTTCAAAAACGCATGCCCAGCCTTCGTTACCTTCAATAGTCCATAATTCTCAATATCTTTACCTATGTAGCCGGCTATCAATGCTTGTCGAATGACGGCGTTCCACGTGCGCTCATCTTCACCCTGTCCGCTTCCAAACACCTCTAAATCTTCATGTTGATACGAAAGTATTTGGCTCGTTTCTTTACCTAACAAGACATCTATCACATATTCGGCTTTAAATTTTTCTTTCAGTGCAATAATAGTTTCAAGAACCGCACAAAGTTGATCTTTTGCTTCCACTTGCTTTTTAGGATTTAGGCAATTATCACAATTTCCACAATTATCTTCCTCATACTCTTCTCCAAAATAATGCAGTAAAATCTTGCGACGACAAAGAGAAGACTCGGCATAAGCAGCAGTTTCTAACAAAAGCTGTTTACCAATCTCTTGCTCGGCAATGGGTTTTCCCTGCATGAATTTTTCGAGTTTCTGTAAATCTTTATTGATATAAAAAGTTATACACTGACCTTCTCCTCCATCTCGACCGGCTCGTCCCGTCTCTTGATAATAGCCTTCCAGACTTTTGGGTATATCGTAATGTATGACATACCTGACATCGGGCTTATCAATCCCCATACCAAAGGCTATCGTGGCAACGATAACATCTATTTTCTCCAACAAGAATGCATCTTGATTCTGAGTCCTAGTCGCAGAGTCCATTCCGGCATGATATGGCAGCGCACGAATTCCGTTTACCTGTAACAATTCTGCCAGTTCTTCTACTTTCTTTCGACTCAAACAATAGATTATACCCGATTTACCCTCCTGCGATTTTATATATTTAATAATGTCTTTATCGATATTCGCTGTTTTCGGGCGAACCTCATAATAAAGATTAGGACGATTAAACGACGACTTAAATACAGTAGCTTCCAACATGCCCAGATTCTTCTGTATATCATGCTGGACTTTCGGAGTCGCAGTCGCAGTAAGAGCTATTACAGGACGTACGCCAATCTCATTAATAATAGGTCGGATACGTCGATATTCAGGACGGAAATCATGTCCCCATTCCGAAATACAATGGGCTTCATCTACCGCATAAAACGACACATTCACCTGTTTAAGAAAATCAATGTTTTCTTCCTTCGTCAAGGATTCAGGAGCAACATATAACAATTTGGTTTTCCCCGATAAAATATCGGTTTTTACTTGGTCTATCGCAGTTTTGTTCAAAGAGGAGTTTATGAAATGAGCGACACCATCTTCGGCACTGAAATTCCGCATAGCATCGACCTGATTCTTCATCAATGCAATCAAAGGCGAAATAACTATCGCAGTACCGTCAAGAATCAACGACGGCAATTGATAACAAAGCGACTTCCCTCCTCCGGTAGGCATCAATACAAATGTATCATTCCCGGCAAGCAAATTTCTGATAATCGCTTCCTGATTTCCCTTAAATGTATCGAATCCGAAATTCCTTTTCAGTTCCTCAGTCAAATTTACTTCTTTTGCCATACGGTTACTCTCTTTCTCGTTATGTATATTCGCCGACCTTTATCGGTCAAACAAATTTATAAACAACTCCTCTTAATTACCAAATTTTTTCTTACTGTTTTTTCTTATACTGCCAATAGTTTTGCTTTTTCTAACTTCTTTTCTGCATAGCTACGTGTTATATGCAATTTCTTTTTTGTCGAAGAAGGCGTTTCATACATAGCATCCATCATAATCGTTTCGACAATAGAGCGCAACCCTCGGGCTCCCAACTTGAACTCTACGGCCTTTTCGACAACATAATCAAGCATATCCTCATCAAACGAAAGTTGCACTCCGTCCATTTCGAAAAGTTTGATATATTGTTTGATAATCGAATTCTTAGGCTCTACCAGAATTCTCCGTAGCGCGGCCTTGTCCAAAGGTTGCAAATAGGTTAAAATGGGCAATCGTCCTATAATTTCAGGAATAAGACCAAACGATTTCAAATCTTGGGGTGCAATATACTGTAACAGATTTTCCCGATCTATACGACCATTGCTACCACCTCCATTATAACCTACAACATGGGTGTTCAACCTCATGGCGATTTTGCGTTCTATCCCGTCGAAAGCCCCACCACAAATATACAAAATATTCTTTGTATTCACCGGTATCATTTTCTGCTCGGGGTGTTTACGCCCGCCTTGCGGCGGAACATTTACGATAGAACCCTCCAATAATTTCAACAAACCTTGCTGTACGCCCTCACCGCTAACATCACGGGTAATCGAAGGATTATCGCTTTTACGAGCAATCTTGTCGATCTCGTCGATAAACACAATACCTCGCTCAGCCGCCTCGACATCATAATCGGCAACTTGCAGCAAACGGGTCAAAATGCTTTCGATATCCTCGCCCACATAACCGGCCTCGGTCAAGACAGTAGCATCGACAATCGTAAACGGAACTTTCAATAAACGAGCAATCGTCTTCGCCAACAAGGTCTTTCCGGTTCCAGTAGGGCCAACCATAATAATATTCGATTTCTCAATCTCAACATCATCATTATCGGCTACCTGCAAAACACGTTTATAATGGTTATAGACCGAGACCGACAAATAACGTTTAGCATCGTCCTGCCCGATAACATACTGATCGAAAAATGTTTTTATCTCTTCCGGTTTAGGTAAATCCTCTCGGGATACGGTCCATTTGGAACTCGCTTTTTTCTTTTTATGCAAATATTCTTCGGAAAGGAGATAGGCTTGCTCGGCACACTCGTCGCAAATACAACCGTCACGCCCCGGCATTAATAATCTTACCTCATTTTCTCCTCTTCCGCAAAAACTACACTTTTCGCCCTTAGCCATTCCTAGAATATTATTTCATAGATTTTACCAATACGTCGTCAATCATACCGTATTCTTTGGCTTCAAGAGCAGTCATCCAATAATCACGATCGGAATCTTTCTCCACACGCTCATACGAGTTTCCCGAATGATCGGCTATAATGGTATAGAGTTCTTTTTTAAGTTTCTGTATCTCCCTTGCCGTAATCTCTATATCCGAAGCCTGACCTTGTGCGCCTCCCATCGGTTGATGTATCATAACCCGGGAATGTTTCAAAGCAAAACGTTTTCCCTTTGTCCCTGCAACCAACAATACAGCGCCCATCGAGGCGGCCATACCTGTACAGATCGTAGAAATATCACTGCTTATGAACTGCATGGTATCGTAGATACCCAACCCGGCATATACCGACCCTCCGGGAGTATTGAAATAAATAGATATATCTTTACCCGGGTCGGCAGAATCGAGATAAAGCAACTGTGCTTCTATAACATTCGATGTATAATCATCGATAGGAGTTCCCAAAAAGATTATACGGTCCATCATTAAACGCGAAAACACGTCCATCTGGGTTACATTCAGTTGGCGCTCCTCCATAATAGAAGGGGAAAGATAGCTACTGGTAAACTGCGCATATTGATCAAGGGCAAGTCCATTCATACCCAAATGTTTTACCGCATATTTTCTAAAATCATTAGTCATAATTATATCGTTTTTAGATTGTTTTTTTAATCCCTATTTTTAGTCAAAGATATAAATAAAAACAATTATACCCCAAATAAAATTCTGCAGCCCGGTCTTTTTTACCAATATCTTCACAAAAAATAATACATCAACCGAACTACAAGCATCAATTAACTATATTGGAAGATTTCAAACAATGAAAAGCCCCGAAGCCATTACGTCTCGGGGCTATCGATAATTATATCGATTTTATTACTCGGCAACTTCAAACATTTTCTGGAATTTATCCATCGTCACTTCTTTGGCCGTAAGCGTTACAGACTCCTTAATAACAGTTTGAATCTTCTGCTCCGTAGCTTGGTCAATAAGACGCGAACGAGACTCTTTGCTCGATAACATTTCCTTAGCATAACGTTCGAGAACATCATCGGGAACACCTGTCATACCATATTGTGCGAACTGACTTGCCGCTACCCGTTTTGCCAAAGCCAACAAATCGGCATCATCGACATGAATATCGAATTGTTTTACGATTTGTTCTTTAATCAACTGCCATTTCAAATCGGGAACCATCTTCGCAAAATCCTCATCGATATTTTCAGCTTTACGATTTTTATCGGTAGCCAACAACCAACGTTTCAAAAATGCATCGGGCAAATCAAACTCACCTACTGCCTTTTCTATCGCAGCACGTGCATCAATCGAAAATTTATAATCGCTTTCAGGAACCAATTGATGTGCTATCATTTCACGAAGTTTAGCAAAATATTCCTCTTCTGTTTTTACAACATCTTTACCGAATACATTGTCAAATAATTCTTGATTCAATTCGGCAGGTTGCAAATGTGTGATATCTGTCACTGTCATCTCGAAATTCGATGTCACATTGGCAGCTTTTTCCTTATCGATATTCAACATAGAGGCCAGTTCTGCGACCGAAGCATCACAACTTTTCGAAGGATTGAACATCACTTTGTCACCTTTCTTCACACCGGCAAATTTAGCTTTTTCCTTGTCATTCTTGAAATATGCAGGAGAAACGATGGTACTTTCGACCGTAATTCCCCCTTCTACCGGAGTCCCTTTTTTTACCATTTCTACCATCGAACCTTTGATAAGGTCTCTTTCATCGGTAGACTCATCTACCGAAATCTGTTTACCAAAACGTGACAAAAAGGATTCATTCTGACGTTTTACCATGTCATCATCGACAGTAATCGTATAGTAAGGTACTTTTATTTTTTTATCGACCTTTACATTCAATTCGGGGGCTAATGCCACATCAAAACGGAACGTGAAATCGTCTTGTGTATCCAAATCGACAGTCATATCTTCTGCGGTCATCGGCTCGCCCAAGATATTGAGCTTATTATCACGAATATAATTGTACAGAGACTCGGAAACCAAACGATTAATTTCTTCAACTCGAACCGATTTTCCAAACATCTTCATGAGCATACTAAAAGGAACTTTCCCTTTTCTGAATCCGGAAATATTCGCTTTTTGCCCATAAGCACGAAGAGATTTGTCTACTTTTTCCTGATAGTCAGCCTTTGAAATTTCAATCGAAATCACGGCATTCAGGTTGTCAGTGTTTTGATGCGAAACGTTCATTCTTATGATTTTATTAAATTAGACTCACAAATTTATTCTCAACTTTCCACAAAAAGCGTGCAAATTTGAGAGCGCAAAATTAGTGCTTATCTTTCGATAATCAAATTATTATTAATTTTTTTCTTTCTACCTATATCGTGAAAAGACTTTCCACTCCGCAAGAGCAGCCTCCTTTGAACCCCAATACCCCACCTTATTTCGTATCGGACATCAATTGTTCAAAAAAATCGTCAAGCTCTTTATCCATTTTTTCCCAAAAATCATCGTGCAAATAGATATTCTCATCGTCCAATGTAACCAAATCGGCAACGGGCTCCATCTCATTATCTACCAACACGACAGAAAAAGGGGGTATAATATCCAGCGAATGTAAAGCATGATTCACATCTTCATGACTCAACACCTTCCTCAGAAAAGCAATTATCGCAGCATCCGAACGTTCTCCACTGGAATCTCGCCACTCGTCCAATCCATCAATTACCGATTGCACCAATATACTTTCAGTATCATCAAATACCGAAAACAACTGTTCATCGTATTTCACCTGCACATACATATCGGTCAAGGACATCGCCTCTGCACGAGCCTTCTCCACTGCCGTACAAAAAGACTCACACATTGCAGAAAAAAGTGTTAATTCCGAAGTTTCCATAAATACATAATTATTTGTACTTCAAAGATAGTATAACCGAAGATGGAAACCAATTTATTTAGTCATGCCCGGCTCAACTTACCTTTACATTCACGACAAAGATAGCGAAAAAATCCGTAGACATCGCCGTTATGCAAAATTTTCTCCTATTCGTCACATACAAAGCAAGTTTCAAATACCATAGACAAAACGATGCGATAAAAAAAATCTCGTTTTATTCAAAAATATATAACTATTTGTTTGGATTCAAAAATGATTTCATTACATTTGCAACATCAAACTTATATTTGACAGGCAATGAAGAATTTTGATTTTGCATATTACTTTTACTTTTATTTTTATTTTGGAGAAAAATAGAAACGGGGTTTTATGCAAAAAAAAGAAATAGAAAACAATTAAGAAACTTATGATAAAATCCCGTTCAATACGAACGGGATTTTTTATTTATCTTGCTTATGAATAAAAAAGTCACCATACAAGGCATAGCCGGTTGCTACCACGAGGCCGCCGCCCGATCTTATTTCGGGGAAGAAGAAATAGAAACGGTTCCCTGCTCGACATTTCCCGAAATGTTCAACCGCATGAATAACGACCGTTCTTTATTGGGTATCATTGCCATTGAAAACACCATTGCAGGCAGCATTTTACAGAATCACGAACTATTACGAAAAAGTGAATTAAGTATCATAGGAGAATATAAATTACGTATTTCTCACGTACTGGCCGCACTACCGGGAGAAACTATGGACGATATCCTCGAAGTGAACTCTCACCCCATGGCATTAATGCAATGCGGTGATTTTTTACAAGCTCACCCTAAAATGAAAGTCGTAGAAAAAGACGATACGGCCGGTAGTGCCCAAGAAATTTCACACCGTCATCTTTCGGGCCATGCTGCCATTTGCGGTAAACTAGCTGCCGAAATCTATAACATGAATATCTTGGCAGAAGGTATCGAAACCAATAAACGAAATTTCACTCGTTTTCTAATTCTTGCCGATCCTTCTCACCGTGAAATTTTAATAGCAGGCAAACGCATAAACAAAGCTTCACTTGTTTTCAGTTTGCCACATACACAAGGCAGTTTATCAAAAGTACTCACCATACTTTCTTTCTATGACATCAATTTGTCCAAAATACAGTCCATGCCCATTATCGGGAAAGAATGGGAATACCGATTTTATATAGACCTTACATTTGATAATTTCACTCGATACAAACAATCCCTCGAAGCAATAAGACCTCTAACAAAAGACTTTAAAATACTTGGAGAATATGCAGAATTCAATCAACCCCTTTAATATCAGACCCGCTAATCGGGTAAATAACATAAGCGAATACTACTTCTCAAAAAAGTTGAAAGAAATAGCCGAACTAAATGCCCGCGGTTTGGATATTATCAATCTGGGCATAGGCGGGCCTGACAGGCCGCCCCACCCCGAAACGATTGAAACCCTGTGTACGGAGAGCCGGAAATCTGATGTTCACGGATACCAACCTTACATAGGCCTACCCGAACTACGCCGAGCCTTCGCCGATTGGTATAACAGATGGTACAATGTAACACTCGATCCTCAAAAAGAAATACAACCCCTTATAGGGTCCAAAGAGGGTATATTGCACATCAGTTTGGCATTTCTCAATGCCGGAGACGGGGTATTGGTTCCCAATCCGGGATACCCCACATACAGTTCCGTCAGCCGACTGGCCGAAGCCGAAATTTTCACCTACGACCTCGACGAAAATAACCATTGGCAACCCGACTTCAAGCAATTAGAATCGTTACCGCTCGATCGTATAAAGTTAATGTGGGTCAACTATCCCAATATGCCTACGGGAGCCAAAGCATCTATGGAATTGTTTACCAAGCTGGTGGATTTCGGGAAACGTCACAACATAATCATCGTGAACGACAACCCGTACAGTTTCATTCTCAACGACAATCCGATGAGTATACTAGCTGTCCCCGGGTCTAAGGACATTTGTATCGAAATGAATTCTTTAAGCAAATCTCACAATATGTCCGGTTGGCGAATCGGTATGCTTGCTTCCAACCCTCAATTTATCGAATGGATTTTGAAAGTGAAAAGTAATATCGATTCAGGAATGTTCCGTCCGCTACAAATGGCTGCGACAAAAGCATTGTCATGCGGTCAAGAATGGTATGACCAATTAAACGAAGTGTACCGTAACCGACGTGATATCGCAGAAAAAATCATGAAAGCTCTCGGTTGCAGTTATGATCCGTCACAAGCAGGATTGTTCGTATGGGGAAAAATTCCCGATAGTGCAACAGATGCCGAATCGTTAGCCGACGAAATATTATACAACGCGCACGTCTTCATTACCCCGGGATTCATTTTCGGAAGTCGAGGGAACAGATATATTCGCATTTCGCTTTGCGCCCCCGAAAAAAAGATGCAAGAAGCGTTACACCGTATAGAAAAAATCAAATCAAATAAATAACAATACCATTATGGAAGATTTACAATCAATTTTACTTCCCGGAATAGACTCTAAACGCCCTATTATCATAGCTGGCCCATGTAGCGCCGAAACCGAAGAGCAAGTAATGACCACAGCGAAAAGCCTCGCCGAGCGCGGCATTAAAATATTTCGTGCAGGTATATGGAAGCCTCGTACCAAACCGGGCGGATTCGAAGGTATAGGCGTAGAAGGCCTTGCTTGGTTAAAACACGTCAAAGAAAAAACCGGTATGTACACGGCAACAGAGGTTGCCACTGAACGGCACGTATTCGAAGCATTAAAACATGGTATCGACATTTTATGGATCGGAGCACGCACGACCGCCAATCCCTTTGCGGTTCAAGAAATAGCCAACGCACTGAAAGGTGTAGACATTCCGGTACTCATCAAGAATCCGGTAAATCCCGACCTAGAACTATGGATAGGAGCCGTCGAACGCATTTATAACGCTGGTCTCCACCGACTGGCAGTCATACACCGGGGTTTTAGCAGCTACGACAAACAGTTGTACCGCAATATGCCTCAATGGCACATTCCCATCGAACTACGTCGCCGTCTCCCCAATCTTCCTATTTTTTGCGACCCTAGCCACATCGGTGGTAAACGCGAACTTGTAGCTCCATTGAGCCAACAAGCGATGGATCTGGGATTCGACGGACTAATCGTTGAATCCCATTGCGACCCCGATTGTGCATGGAGCGATAAAAATCAGCAAGTGACCCCCGACGCTCTGGACTATATACTCAACATGTTGGTAATACGAGAGACCACACAGACGACAGAAAACCTATCGGAACTACGTCACCAAATAGACAACCTCGACAATCAACTACTCGAACTGTTAGCCAAACGCATGCGCATATCCAGAGAAATCGGGCAATATAAAAAAGAGCACAGTATGCCCGTGCTGCAAACTAACCGCTATGACGAAATCCTACAAAAACGCATGGCACAAGCCGTTGAGTTGGGAATGAGCGGAGAATTCATGAAAGAAGTGATGCAAGCCATTCACGAAGAATCGGTACATCAACAAATGGATATTATTAATAAATAAAAACAATGAAAATAGTAATTCTCGGAGCCGGAAAAATGGGCTCTTTCTTTGCCGATGTACTCAGTTTCGACCATGAAATCGCCCTATACGACATAGACCCTCATCGACTGAGATTCGCATTCAATACTTTGCGAATGACCCGGCCAGAAGAAATACAAGATTTTACTCCCGACTTAGTCATCAATGCGGCAACCGTAAAATATACGATAGAAGCGTTTCAAACCGTTCTCCCCTATTTACCGGCTCACACAATCCTATCGGATATTGCTTCGGTCAAGACCGGATTACCCGAATTTTACGCCCAAGCCCGACACCCATTCGTATCGACACACCCTATGTTCGGACCGACATTCGCTAATTTGAGCGACCTAAGTACACAAAATACAATCATCATTACCGAAGGCGACCACATGGGCAAAATTTTTTTCAAAGATATTTACCAGCGACTGAGATT
>ERZ773143.2270-NODE-2270-length-14388-cov-5.176516_pt1 | contig 14388 bp, 9 predicted proteins | sample MGYA00580852_ERZ773143 | MGnify/ENA primary metagenome ERZ773143 (study PRJEB29015, sample SAMEA2737853) | human gut metagenome | biome: human gut; feature: human-associated habitat; material: faeces | place: China | collected 2012 ... | reverse complement strand
TCATGTTTTCTTGCATGCTCAATAATTTTTTCTGAAATTGCAACGCATTCATATTGTTACTAGTTAAATAAAGTTTAATACTGTATAAGTATTATCCCTCAAACATTGAAGGATGCAACAAATATATAAATTAAAAATGGAGATATACAGTTCTTTGATAAATATTAATATTAAAAATCGTAACTTAATATTTTTGTTGTAAATCTTACTGAAAATGAGTATTATTTACAAGTTGCACAAGTTACAAAAATCAACATTTACAACAAGCCAGTTACAATTTTCAACCAAATATTAAAAACGAATATAACACAAACAAGATGAAACGTTTATTAACAATATTAACAGCTATAATATTAATACTTGCAATCTCTCTTCAATCGGAGGCTAAAGAGAAGTCCTTAATATATACGATTGATATAAAAAAAGAGATCGATAACACCACGTGGATTTATCTCCATAACGGATTATCAGAGGCCAAGCAATTGAGCGCTGATGCCATCTTATTGCATATGAACACATACGGCGGATTACTGGAATCTGCCGATTCTATGCGAACGGCTATTTTATATAGTCCCATACCGGTATATGTATTTATCGATAATAACGCAGCTTCAGCAGGTGCTTTAATTTCCATAGCATGCAAGAAAATCTATATGCGGAAAGGGGCGAATATAGGAGCGGCAACGGTTGTCAATCAAACGGGTGCGGCTCTACCTGATAAATATCAATCTTATATGCGTTCCATGATCCGTTCGACGGCTGAGGCGCAAGGGAAAGATACGCTTATACAAAACGGCGACACGATCTATAAATGGAAAAGAGATCCTTTAATCGCCGAAGCGATGGTCGATGACAGAGTGATCGTCCCCAACCTCATCGATAGCGGTAAAGTATTGACACTTACCTCTCAAGAAGCACTCAAATGGGGTTATTGCGATGGCATCGCCGAGAGTCCGGATCAAGTAATCACAGAATATATCGGATGTAAGGACTATGAGATTAAAAGTTATGAACCCTCATGGTTCGATAATGTAAAAGGTTTCTTTATGAGTCCGGTAATACAGGGCTTATTAATCATTATTATCATCGGTGGTATTTATTTCGAGATGCAAACCCCGGGGCTTGGTTTTCCATCCGCTGCCGCGATAATAGCGGCTATCCTTTACTTCGCTCCTCTCTATATGGACGGGTTGGCTGAAAACTGGGAAATCCTGTTATTCATTCTCGGCGTTATATTAATAATGTTGGAGATATTCGTGATCCCGGGCTTTGGCATAGCGGGGATAAGTGGAATTATTCTCGTGGTCGGCGGACTTACAATGAGCTTACTGAACAATACTGTTTTTGATTTTCAAAACGTATCTGGAATGGATACGGGCAGAGCCGCTTTAACGGTTCTATTAGGTCTGGGTATCGGATTCACGCTAGTGATATGGTTATCCAACAAAATAGGACATAAAGGACCGCTAAAGAAAATGGCATTAAACGCTGATTTGGAAAAAGCGGTATCCAGCCCCAATTTGACACAACTGATCGGAAAAGAGGGCACGGCCGCTACCGTTTTACGTCCTTCGGGTAAGGTATCTATCGAGGGAGAGTTGTATGACGGCGTATCGGAGTCTGGCTTCATCGAGAAAGGGACTCCTATCAAAGTCGTCAGATTCGAGAGCGCGCAAGTCTATGTAATCAACCTATAAACGAGTCTATGCGATCCGTTTATAGGCAATACATTTATCGATCACGACATATTCCATCGCTCCCATAGCCATCAAATCACTTAGGATGTTACGGGCCGCATAATAATTGATATGGGCGATATGGCAAAACTGCTTTATGCTGATATACGGATGCTCGTCGAGCCAAGAAAACAGGATCTCGACGGGCTTACTTATTTTCAGCAATGTACCTTCTTTGGTTTTCTGCTTCTTCCATGCTTGCATGAGGACTTCGTTCGCTAATATATTCTCGTCCGCAACCCGGATATAGGCCTTGTATTTATCGTCTTTATCCGGTGCCGTATGCGGTTTCTCATCGCTTGGGGCGATATAGACCTCCAATACGGTCTTCCCGTTGACATCCCAGCGCTTAGCTGTAAACGGCACCTCGGGATGCGTATACATTTTAGAAGCAGCCTCGATCATATAATATTCCTCCTCACTTCTCACACCGGAAATAGCGCCGTTATCCTTCACTCCAATCAGCAGACGCCCGCCATCTGTATTCGCGAACGCACTCAACGTCCGGGCGATCTTCTTGCTGTCGCTCACCTCAAACTTAAAATCAAGTTGTTGATGTTCCCCTTGCTCTATAAGCGCTTCAATCGGATGTTTCTTCTTCATTTTGGCTTCTGTTTTGAGACACAAAATTAAAATAAATACCTAACTTTGGCAATCGAAAAAACAATAAACGATGTCTCAGATACCTGCGCTAATATCAGATCTTGCGGTCATACTCATATCCGCCGGGTTGGTTACCCTGTTATTCAAAAAGTTAAAGCAACCGGTCGTATTGGGGTATATCGTAGCCGGAATACTCGCCGGACCTTCCATCGAGCAAATACCGACAGTTACAGATGTGGAAAGTATCCGTATCTGGGCTGATATAGGCGTTATCTTCCTGTTATTCGCTTTGGGGCTCGATTTCAGTTTCAAGAAGTTGATGAAGGTGGGAGGAACCGCCGTCATTGGAGCCATAACCGTTGTTATAGGTATGATGACAGCGGGATATATCACGGGCTTATCACTGGGTTGGGGACATATGAACAGTCTTTTCCTCGGAGGTATGTTATCGATGTCTTCCACGACGATTATCTTCAAGGCATTCGACGACATGGGATTGCGTAACCAACGATTCGCCGGTGTCGTATTCGGTATCTTGGTGGTAGAGGATCTATTCGCCGTATTATTAATGGTATTACTTTCTACCGTAGCGGTAAGTAAACACGTGGAAGGCATGGAGATGCTGGATAGCGTAGTCAAATTAGGCATTTTCCTTTTATTCTGTTTCGTCGTCGGGATCTATTTGATTCCCTCTTTTCTGAAAAAGGCAAAAAGCTTCCTAAATGAGGAGACTCTGTTGATCGTGAGCATCGGGCTATGCCTTGGTATGGTTATGATCGCCACAAAAGCCGGATTCTCATCGGCTCTCGGAGCTTTTGTCATGGGTTCGATTTTGGCCGAGACCATTGACGCTGAACGGATCGAGCATTTGGTAAAACCCGTAAAAGACTTATTTGGAGCGATTTTCTTCGTGTCTGTAGGCATGTTAATCGATCCTCAGATGCTCTGGGAGTATAAAATCCCGATTTTCATTATCACGCTCGTAGTCATGGCCGGACAGATTTGTTTCGCCAGCTTCGGAGTATTACTGTCCGGACAACCGATAAAAATAGCCATCCAGTCTGGTTTCTCGTTAGCGCAGATCGGAGAATTCGCCTTCATCATCGCAGGTTTGGGACTATCATTAAACGTGACGGATCAATATCTGTATCCGATCGTTGTCGCCGTATCCGTGATCACGACATTCTTCACACCTTATATGATCCGGCTAGCGGAACCTGCCTACAAATGGGCGGAGCGGATCATACCGGAGAATTGGAAACAGTTCTTGGAGCGATATTCATCCGGTTCCAATACGATCCGTCAAAAAAGCGCATGGAATAAGTTACTAAAAGCCTTGGTCCGCATCGTCGGTACTTATACCGCCGTCTGCCTAGTACTTATCTTTTTATGGCTACAAATCGTGACTCCGTTCATCTGCAAACATTTGCCCGGCATCCAAGGAAATCTAATCTCCTTGATCTTAATCCTAGCTCTGATCTCCCCGATGTTGCGGGCGATCATGATGAAAAAGAATCATTCCGTGGAGTTCCAGCAATTATGGAACGATAATAAATATAACCGGGGTCCCCTAGTCTCACTCGTGATCCTCAGAATCCTGCTCTGTATCGGTCTCGTCATGCTTCCTGTCGCACGGTTATTGAATGCTGCGCTAGGAATTATGCTAGCGGTCGCTTCCGCCGTTATCGTATTAATGATATTCTCCAAACGGCTAAAGAGGCAGTCGATCTTGATGGAACGGCATTTTTTCAGTAACCTTGTAGCGAGGGAAGTGGAACAAGAGCGAAAAGCCCCGATCAACCAGCGTTTCGCGAACCACTTATTAGAACGAGATCTCCATTTAGCGGATTTCGAGGTGAAGCAGAATTCCCCCAGTATGGGAAAAAGCCTGAAAGAATTAAACTTCAGGCAAAAGTGCAACGTAAATATCGTAACGATTATCCGGGGAGAGAAGCGAATCAATATACCGGGAGGAGACGAGCGGCTCTACCCGTTCGATAAACTGGTAGTAGTTGGCGCGGATGATGATCTGGAGCACTTTAGGAAATATCTGGAGGAACGCTACAAGAAATCATACGCCGAGCAATCGAACACAAGAAAGGAAGAGATGAACATGGAGCAAATCATTATCTCGGAAGGTTCCCGATTGATCGGCCGCTCCATCATAGAGTCCGGTATCCGTGATAAAGCCGCTTGTTTGGTAATCGGTATCGAACGTGGAAGTAGCTCGATCAAGAATCCGCCTCCCAGTACGGTTTTCGAGGAAGGAGATATCGTATGGATCGTAGGCGAACGGGATAAGTTGATCCAGTTAAGCGAAGGAAAAGTAGTAACCAGTTAACAAAATGATATAGAATGATGAAGTTTATAGGAATTATTCCGGCGAGATACGCCTCTACCCGTTTTCCGGGGAAGCCATTAGCGGATATGAACGGAAAGCCCATGATACAACGTGTATATGAGCAAGTAAAGGATGTCTTAGACTCCGTTTGCGTAGCTACCGACGATATCCGGATAGAGAATGCGGTTAAAGCCTTCGGTGGCCAAGTCGTCATGACCTCCGATCAACATCGTAGCGGTACGGATCGTTGCTACGAGGCTTATCAGAAAATAGGCGAAGGGTATGATGTGATTGTCAATATCCAAGGTGACGAGCCTTTTATCCATCCCGAGCAAATCCAGACGATCAAAACCTGCTTCGCCGACGCAAACACGCAAATAGCGACATTGGTAAAGCCTTTCCGTTCGGACGATGATTTCGAGAGTACCCTATTCAATCCCAATTCCCCGAAAGTCGTACTCAACAAAAACAACGAGGCTATGTATTTCAGTCGATCTATTATTCCTTATATCCGGGGCAAGAAATATACGGAATGGTTGCCGAGTCATACCTTTTACAAGCATATCGGGTTATATGCCTATCGTGCGCAAGTGCTGAAAGAAATCACCCAATTACCTCAATCCGCTTTAGAACTGGCGGAAAGCCTTGAGCAATTACGCTGGTTGGAAAACGGATATAAAATCAAGGTCGGCATCACAGAGCAAGAAACGATCGGTATAGATACACCGGAGGACATGGAGAAAGCCTTAGCCTTCCTCGCGAACCGCTGATCACTTACACTATTATTCAATGAATATAGTCAGAGTAGTACCAATAGGTGGAGGAATAACGTTCTCGTAATTCCTCCTTTGCTTTTCTACCCGATTTACAATGGATGTAATCTTGGTAATTCTCTATAACATCTTGAGGTATCTGATAACCGGCCACCTCCTCGTCCGAGCTTTTAGATAAGACTTGTACCAAAGCCTCCTCATACAAACGGGGTACAACCTCAAATTTTCCTTTATAATAAGTATCGAACGCATTCTTAAAACTATTCAAATTCTCGTTCAGTAAATAATAGCACAACAAATAATCCAATGCCTGTTTATTTTCCGGATATTCCGCCACCAAACTTGACAGTACGCCCGGATAATCGGATATGGACATTAGTATGTCGTGCTCTCGCTCCCAATCACTTTTCCTCGGCAAACGTTTCTCCATCGACAAGGTCTCCTCACCCTTCAACTGTTCCTCCTTCGACCTTGCCCATGAGTGATAAAATAACGTCGCGTCCAATAGGTTCAGGTATTTTCTAGCCTCCTCAATATCCCCTCGCCGCATATCAATCTCCACCAGCCGCTTGATCTGCCGTACACTTCTTTGTTTAGGGCTGAACAAGATTCCTTCGATCGCCCGGTGACGGGCCATATCCATATCTCCCAATTGATAATACACCTCATTACTGAAAAACACGGGAAGTATAGAAGACCTCAAATCGATCGGTAAGAACAAGGCGTCCGCCCCTCGTTGATAATGATCCATCAAATTCTGGGGCAACTCGTTCTTCTTGGAGAAAGCGATATTCCTATAATAACTTACCAAGATATCGGGAGAATCAAATCCGGCAGACAAATCCAAGACTCGCTCCCAATCACCCCTATAGATCGCTTGGTCTACTGCCAGAACCTTTTCCCGCTTCCGGTTCGTACCCGCTATAACAAATGAAAAGAATCCAAATACGACTAAAAAGGTTATAAGCAAGCTATGCCGGTTCAGACGTATCCTACGTATACTTTTAATCTCCAAAGCGAATATCTCTAGAATCAACGCTAAAGCGGGGAAATATACGCTCAAGCCATCCACATGGGAATATTTATAGGCCTCCTCAATGCTCAATCCATAAAAATGACGCATGAACAACGGATATAAATAACTCGATAACAAAAGAGAAAGCCAGAACCACCACCGTTTCCTATTCTTGGCTCCCTCATAGAATATCACCATCAAGGAGAAGACAAACAGCCGGCTACCGACCATGCTATAAATTATGGGAAGAAGTATAAAAGCCACCCAAACGGACGTTCTCTTATTCTTAATCCGGATGTATCCCAAGAAGAGCCATAGCACGAAAATCAACGTAAGCGTAGACGCTATACTATACGACAACCGGCAAATCAATCCCCACTCTAACGCTACCGGAAACAACGCATATATGGAGACCATATTACCATTCCCGAACTTGCGTAAAACCCGCATAGAGTAGTACCATAAGAACAACAACACGCACGTCACGATTAACGGGCCTATCACAGTCAAATGGAAGAACTGTATCAAGAAATTCCCCACATAACAGCTCAACCAAGCCGGCTCATCCCAGAACGAGATAAAATAATCGGTGGTATACAAAAAAATCCTCATCTGCTCTTTGAAGAACAAATGGTTTGGGTAAATCCATTGAAAGAAAGCAAAGCATACTACGAAGAATATTCCCGCTATTACCCATTGAAGCGATCGTTCATTTTTTGTCATTGACAAAATCCCTTATTTATAACCTCCCTATTTCCTCAATATAGAAAAAATCAATTTCCTCATCAATCTTTTGAATACAAAACAATGCAAACAAACAAAAAGTTTTGAATAAATACAAATAAACAAATAGAATCATGATCAAGACGTCTTGTTTTTCAAGTAGAGGAGCCAAGATGTACAAAAAAGTCCCTTTATCTACCAATAAGCAGATAAAGGGACCTTTTTCAAGGACAACAATTACTATTATCCTATCGTTTTTTCTTAGCCTCTTGTTGTTTACGCAACGTCTCCTGCTGTGCTCGTTGAGCCTCTTCCAGACGTTTCATGAAACTGGATTTCTTCATCGGTTTCCGTTTGTTTGCTTCCAACTTAGCTAACAATTTATCCTCATTGATCGTATAGCGGAAGATCAATGTCTGCACGATTGTGATCAACGTAGAGATGAAATAGTAATACGTCAAACCGGAAGCATACTGGTTGAAGAACACCAAGAACATCAACGGCATCATGTACATCATGGCCTTCATGCCCGGCATCTGTTGCTGCCCAGTATTCGTCATCTCCATATTATACTTGGTATAAAAAATATTCGTGATCGTCATCAACAAACAGAACAAACTGATGTGATTTCCGAAATACGGAGTGATGATCGGAATATATTTATTCCAACTAAAGATAGCGTCGTAAGTAGACAAGTCGTGCGCCCAAAGGAAACTCTGGTGACGTAACTCGATCGCCGACGGGAAGAACATGAATAAAGCGATTAAGATCGGCATCTGCAACAACATCGGCAAGCAACCACTCATCGGGCTCGCCCCCGCACGGCTATATAGCTCCATCGTCGCTTTCTGCCGTTCCATAGCCTTATCCTGTCCGGGATACTTAGCGTTGATCTCCTCCACTTGCGGACGCAATACACGCATCTTGGCGGACGACATATAAGACTTATACGTCAACGGGAAAAGGATGATCTTCACGATGATAGTCATCAAAAGAATCAAGATACCATAATTATGGATAAACTTACCCAAGAAGTCGAACAAGGGGATCACGAAATATTGATTCACCCAACGGAAAATACCCCAACCTAGCGGAACCAACTTCTCCAGATCCAGTTGCTGCTCGGCAACGACACCTTTATCGAAGGACTTCAACAAGGCGAACTTATTCGGTCCGAAATAAAAGGACAGGTTCGTGGCCTCCTTACCTTGCAAGTCGAAAGGTACGGAAGTGGTCGTCTTGAATTGTTTCAATACATCCCCCTCCGGAATCGCTTTCGAGTCTAAGGTAGTAGCCTCAAAGCCCTCTTGCGAGATCAATACGGTAGAGAAGAACATATCCTTATAACCGATCCATTTCAAGCGGTTCGGGATCTGCTTGCTGTCACTCTTCGACTCGCTCAGGTGTTCCACGTCGTCCGCCATGAACTTGTAGTTCAAGGTCACGTAGCGATCCTCAAACTTACGTCCTTTTTCCTGTTGGCGGATATCCTGCTCCCACAATAAATCCAAGGCATTCGTGCTCGGTGCCAAGACACCGTTCAATCCCGTACCCAGAATCTGGTATTGCACCATATAATCATCCGGTTTCAAGGTATAGGTAAAATCCAGATGACTACCCTCGCCGGTGTTCAAACGCATGATCACGGAATTCGGGTCATTACCTTTAACCGGGGTAAAATACAAATCGCCCGTATTCACGACACGGTTCGTAGCCGTGACCAACGTAAAATTAAAATTAGACTCTTTCTCGTCGAACAAAACGAGAGGCTCGTCATTATACGTATCATACTCCTTCAAGCGTGCGTAACAAATACGTCCGCCCTTATTGCTGATACGAAGCTCAACCAAGTTATTTTGTAGGGTCGTGTAATCTTCCGTACCCACCATAGCTTCGCCGAATACGCCGAAGCTCTGCTGCAAACGTTGCGCCCTTACCGAGTCCGGCACGTTCTCCAACGAATCCTCCACTAAAGCACTTTTGTTCTCTTGTTTCTGCAATTCCAGTTGCTGGGCATACTCAATCTTCGCGATTGAATCTTGGTAACGACGTTGCGCCTCCAACTGCTCAGGCGTTGGCCGGTTGAACCAGCTAAACGCAAATAATACGACACCGATCAGCAGAAAACCTATTAATGTGTTTTTATCCATTTATCACCAATTATTTTTTATTTTCGATAGCAGCTTTCACGAAGCTGAGGAAAAGAGGATTCGGATTCACCACGGTACTGTTGTACTCCGGATGATATTGAACGCCCACGAACCATTTCAAGGCGGGGATCTCTACCACCTCTACCAGATTTGTCTCCGGATTCTCACCCGTACACATCATACCGGCGGCCTCATATTGCTTCTTATACTCGTTGTTGAACTCGAAACGATGGCGATGACGCTCTTGGATATGCTCCTTGCCGTATGCCTCCAATACCTTGGAGCCCTCTTTCAGCGTACAGTCGTAAGCACCCAAACGCATGGAACCTCCCATATTGGTAACGTTCTTCTGCTCCTCCATCAAATCGATCACCTTATGTGCCGTATTCGGCTCCATCTCCGTAGAGTTGGCATCCGCCAAACCTAATACGTCACGGGCAAACTCTATCACCATGCACTGCATACCCAAGCAGATGCCCAAGCAAGGGACATCATGCTCACGAGCGTATTTGATAGCGGCAAACTTACCCTCGATACCTCTCTGCCCGAATCCGGGGGCGATCAAGATACCATCCATATCCTTCAATTGCTCGGCGGCGTTCTCGTTATTTAATTTCTCCGAATGGAACAAATGCAAATCCAGTTTATGATGATTGTAAATAGCGGCTTGCAACAAAGACTCGTCGATCGACTTATAAGCGTCTTGCAATTCCACGTATTTACCTACCAAACCGATCTTCACCGTATCCGTAGCCGTGCTCTTCAAGGCAAGGAATTCCTTCCAAGGCTTCAACTCCGGAGTCGGGCCGACTTCCATACCGACCTTACGCAAGACCACCTCGTCCATCTTCTGGCGTTGCAATACCAAAGGAACCTCGTAGATCGTCGGTACGTCGATCGACTGGATCACGGAATCCTCGGCCACGTTACAGAACAACGCCACCTTACGTAACAAGTTCGCATTCAGCTCATGCTCCGTACGTAAAACCAACACGTCCGGCTGGATGCCTAACTCCTGCAATTGCTTCACGGAATGTTGCGTAGGCTTCGTCTTATACTCTTTCGCCGCCGCGATATAAGGCACATAAGTAAGATGTACGCAAAGGCAGTTCTTACCCAGCTCCCATTTCAACTGGCGAACGCTCTCTATGAAAGGCAGAGACTCGATATCACCCACCGTACCACCGATCTCGGTGATCACGAAGTCAAATTTATACTTGCTACCCAATAATTTCACATTACGCTTGATCTCATCCGTGATATGAGGTACCACCTGCACCGTCTTACCCAGATAATCCCCCTTACGCTCCTTGTTGATCACGCTTTGATAGATACGTCCGGTAGTGATATTATTCGCACGGGTAGTCTGGACATTCAAGAAACGCTCGTAATGGCCCAAGTCCAAGTCAGCCTCATGTCCATCAACGGTCACGTAACATTCCCCATGCTCATAAGGGTTCAACGTACCCGGATCGATGTTGATGTAAGGATCAAATTTTTGGATAGTAACCTTGTAACCTCTTGCTTGAAGGAGCTTACCTAAAGAAGCGGAAATAATTCCCTTACCTAAGGAAGAGACCACGCCGCCTGTAACGAAAATGTACTTTGTATCTGCCACGATAGTAATATTTTAGTTATCTTTTTAATTGCACACCTGCATTTCGAAACCGCAAAGTTAGCGATTTTCATCGAGACATGCCAAATTTAATGTTTTTATTTCTCGCTGAATATCTCCAGAACTGACCCGTGCTTCGGCAGGACTCTTCCGATTCCCGACCCGAAGCACGGCACTAAAGACAGTACTTCTCATGGAATTACTTCGGTACTACGTAGGAAGTACTGAAGTACTTTGACCGAAGTATTCCAGTACTTCCTGCGGAGTACTGAGGCAAGTCCGTATAAGCCTCGCTAGACACACCTGCTTTGCCTCAGTGATCGTAACTTTTACCCAGATAAATATCAAATCGTATGTTGTATATCATTCTTTTTAGCTAATTTTGCGACCACTACAACTAATAGATGTAAATAAGGTATTATGATGATGAAGAGGCATGGTGTGTATGCGCTATTATTACTTTCACTAATTGGGAGCTCGGCATACAGCCAAGAGAACCAACTAGTTACCGGAACGATAGTTCAACGTCCCGCACAGCAAGTCGTATCGGATGATACGATTCCTGCGATCAATCTTGGCGAAGAGGAATTAGACAACATCGTAGACATTCGTAAACAATTCGAGAAACAAAACAAGACTTACTCGGCGCCCTTGGCCCCAAGCACGAATTTACTGCGTTTCTTGAAAAAAGACGAACTGGAGATCTCGGACGAGGCGATGTATTGGGCCCGTCTGGTACGAGACGCCTCCACGGCTTTCGATAATACGATGACCTTCCGAGACACCGTGATCGTAAACCCTTTATTCATGCCGATCGTTTTCCGGGGAGATTATCTACCCAAGAACTTGATATTCTACAACTTCGATTCATTGAAGGAGAGGACTCCCTATGATAACTTATACCGGACAGACTCCATCTTCAAAGATCTGGAGCGAAACAAACAGTTCGAGGAGATGGCTTACAAATATGTGCAGAACAATTACCCGACTTATTTCCGCTACTCCGAGAGGGATCTGCCCAATGAGGTGATCAAACCTAAATTCATCAAGAAGAATATTTATGAGGACTTGCCGATCAAGGTGGAGGCTGATGCCAATTTTGAGGACGTAGACGCTCCCGCCCGCTTTATCCCGGAGCGGAGATACTGGATATCGGCCTTCGAGAGCGCCGTCCAATTCTCCCAGAACTACGTTTCGGAGAACTGGTACAAGGGTGGAAGTAGCAACTTGAACCTGTTCACCAAGAACAATTTAAAATACGACTATAAGAAAGATAAGGTACAAGTAACGAACGAACTGGAATTCAAAGCCAGCGTATATACGGCACCGAAGGATACCTTAAGGAACTATAAGATCGGTGACGACGTATTCCGTATACACAGCAACGTCGGCTACCAAGCGTTCAACAAATGGTACTATACGTTCGACGCTGAGTTCAAGACCCAGTTCTTCACCAACTATCAAGAGAACGAGCACATCAAACAGGCCGCGTTCCTAGCCCCGTTCTCTATCAACTTCGGTCTCGGTATGAAATACGAGCTGGAAAAACAATTTACCGACAAGCATAAGAAGATTAAATTCAGCACCAACTTGGCGCCGATCTCCTATACATATATGTATACGACACAAGAGATCGATTATAGCCGTCACGGTTTCAAGAAAAACGAGGAAACCGGTGAGTTCAATAACAAGCTAAGCCAAATAGGTTCCACGATCCGTGCAGACCTCGCCTTCGATTTCAACCGTAACGTAAGCTGGCAATCCCGTCTTTATTTCTTTACCACTTATGGCGATCATACCATCGGGGAGTTCGAGAATACCTTGGTTCTGGCCATCAGCCGCTTTTTCTCCACACGTATCTATTTTCACCTTAGATACGACGATGGAGTGGAAAAAACAGAGGATAACAAGAGTTATTTCCAGCTTAATGAGTTGTTAAGTTTCGGTTTTAATTACAAATGGTAAGCTAGGATTTAAGATTTCGAATAATAAACTTTGTTAATCGTGACATAGTTTCTAAATTATACTTACTTTTGCCTTGATTTTGCAATGTCGAGATTACAAATATGAGCGAAAGTATAAATCATACAGGATTTGTAGAGAAGATTGATGGCGACACCGTCTTCGTCCGCATTACCCAACAATCCGCATGCTCGGGATGCCACGCACAGTCTATGTGCTCGGCTTCCGAGAAAAAGGATAAGATCATTGAGGTACCCGATCGGTCGGGACGGTTTCGCATTAACGAGGAAGTGATGATATGCGGACAAAATTCCATGGGGCTTCAGGCCGTATTGTTGGCATTTGTCATTCCTTTGGTGATAGTCGTAGGGGCCATCGTGGTCGGTACGAATCTACAATGGGACGAGACCACGAGCGGGTTAACCGGTTTATCGCTTTTGCTGCCTTATTACTGTATACTATACTTAATGCGTGACAAACTAAAAAGACGATTTATATTTACTTTGAAAAAACTTAATTGATAATATATCATGATTTTAATTGCCGTTATTTCATTAGGAGCAATCGGGGCGGTCGGAGCGGTTTTCCTCTACGCTGCTTCCAAGAAATTTGAAGTCTACGAAGATCCTCGCATCGCACAAGTACAGGAAGTCCTTCCCGGGGCGAACTGTGGAGGTTGCGGTTATCCGGGTTGCGCCGGATTCGCGGGTGCTTGCGTAAAAGCTGACTCTTTAGACGGATTGCTCTGCCCCGTTGGTGGTGGCCCGGTCATGGCCAAGGTCGCTACGATACTGGGTAAAGAGGCGGGTACAGCCGAACCCATGGTAGCCGTTGTCCGTTGCAACGGAACTTGTCAGGCCCGCCCACGTACAAACTCTTATGATGGAACGAAAAGTTGCGCCATCGCCTCTACCCTTTACGGAGGCGAGACGAATTGTTCTTTCGGTTGCCTTGGTTATGGCGACTGCGTGAACGCCTGCGCTTTCGACGCTATCCACATCAACCCGGCTACGGGAATCGCCGAGGTAGACGAGGAAAAATGTACTTCCTGTGGTGCTTGTGTGAAGGCTTGCCCGAAGGCGATCATTGAAATCCGTCCGCAAGGCAAGAAGTCGCGCCGCGTGTATGTCTCTTGTGTGAATAAAGACAAGGGCGCTGTGGCACGCAAGGCTTGCACGGTGAGCTGTATCGGTTGCGGAAAGTGCGTGAAGACGTGTCCGTTCGAAGCTATCACGCTGGAGAACAACTTGGCTTACATCGATCCTGACAAGTGTAAATCTTGCCGGAAGTGCGTGGAAGTATGTCCGCAGAATACCATTATCGAGTTGAACTTCCCGCCGCGCAAACCGAAGGAAGAAGCTCCGGCTGCTCCGAAAGAAACGGTTACTCCAAAAGAAACGGCTGAGGCTCCGAAAGTAACAGAATAATAACAGAATAAAATACAGAATTGTATGTTAAAGACATTTTCAA
>ERZ773143.2261-NODE-2261-length-14475-cov-3.981068_pt1 | contig 14475 bp, 8 predicted proteins | sample MGYA00580852_ERZ773143 | MGnify/ENA primary metagenome ERZ773143 (study PRJEB29015, sample SAMEA2737853) | human gut metagenome | biome: human gut; feature: human-associated habitat; material: faeces | place: China | collected 2012 ... | reverse complement strand
TAAAAGCTGATTCGGCATCTACACACTATGCTCCTGATTTTAAATGTGAATTTAATGACAATGGCTATCCTGTTATAAAGGAAATAAATAGAAACTCAGTTACCTACAAGCAGGGATTGAGAGATGGTGACGAAATAAGGGAAATAAGCAACATTAGTGCTTATGGTATTGGCGTAGACGAATACCAGACCCTTGTTACCAAAACCACCAGTTCTACAGTTTCTATGAAAATTGCCAGTACAGGTGCTATTAAGAAAATGGACATTATGCTTACTAGAATTGACACTAGCTCTGTAGAGGTTGTGGCTATGTCTAAGTTGGGTGGCAAAAATCAGAACTATGATGACAAGTCCATAGGTTACGTAAAGGTAAAAGAATTTACCGAAAATGTAGGTAATGAATTTCAGCAGGCTGTTGTTAAGCTACAGGCATCAGGTGCGAAAAAGCTTATTATTGATTTAAGAGGAAACACCGGTGGTTATGTAGATGCAGCTATTGCTATGGCAAAGCAGATAGTGCCGGAAGGTGTTATTATTACTACTAAGGATAAACAGGGAAAGGAAACTGTTTACAAATCTGACTTAAAGATAAGACCTTTTGAAAAGTATGTTATTTTGGTAGATAATAACACAGCATCAGCAGCAGAAATTGTGGCATCGGCTATGCAGGATAGCGGTGTTGCTAAAATTGTAGGCGAAAAGACATTTGGTAAAGGTATTATGCAAAGTGTTACTGCCTATGAAGGTCTTGGTGTTCTTAAAATGACTACACAGGAATATACTACAAGACTTGGCAGAATAATAAATGGTATAGGTATTACACCGGATATTTCTATTGATAGGTTGAAGTTTGTGTCAGAAACAGATACTTTGGATAGTAAAAATGTAGAGTCAGCTGTAAAGTTTTTAGGCTATAAAATAGATAAAGACAATACAGTTGCAAAGGACTTAGGTATGTATCAGTTGGAAATGGGATTGCCGGTAACCTATGTTTTGGATAAGGCTACAGTAAGTGCCATTAATTTGGAAATATATAACGATATGATAAATAATGACAGAGCACTTACGGCTGGATATTTGAGTTTATTGTCATAACCATATTGACAATGAACGCACAAGTGAGATATAATAAAACTTAATGTAGGAAAAGAGAATATTAATTGGGTTTTAGTCAAATGATGTAGAAACAGTATATTTTTGCTCTATGATTTTGTCAGACAAAGTGCCTAGACAATGAAGTACATTATTTAAACTTGATTTTCCTTTTTCTAAAAAGAAACAGATATAAAGATAGAGCTTAATAATAACATTATGAGGTGCGTAAAATGAAGTACATTTTTGTTACAGGTGGCGTGTGTTCCGGTCTTGGAAAGGGTATTACAGCTGCCTCTTTAGGTCGTTTATTAAAAGCAAGAGGGTATAAGGTAACAATTCAGAAGTTTGACCCTTATATCAATATTGACCCAGGTACAATGAGTCCTTATCAGCATGGCGAAGTTTTTGTTACTGATGATGGTGCAGAAACTGACTTAGACTTAGGTCACTATGAAAGATTTATTGATGAAAGTCTTACAGTAAACAACAATATTACAACAGGTAAGATTTACTGGTCTGTATTAAATAAAGAGCGTAAGGGCGAATATCTCGGTGGTACAGTACAGACTATTCCTCACATTACAAACGCTATTATTGACAAGGTATATGCAGCTGGTAAGGCTACAGATGCAGACTTTGTTATTACTGAAATTGGTGGTACTGTAGGCGATATTGAAAGTGAACCATTTATTGAAGCTATCCGTCAGGTAGGTAGAGATAAGGGTAAGGAAAATGTACTTTTCATTCATGTTGCACTTATTGTATACCTTGCTATGAGTAAGGAATTAAAGACTAAGCCAGCACAGCACAGTGTTAAGCAGCTTTTAAGTCAGGGTATTCAGCCAGACATTCTTGTATGCAGAACAGAATATCCTCTTGGCGAATCAGAAAAGGCTAAGCTTGCTCGTTTCTGTGGTGTTGATGATGAATGTATCATCGAAAACGCTGACTGTTCATCACTTTACGAAGTACCTCTTATGCTTGAAGAACAGAATATTGCAGATGTTGTTTGTAAGAAACTTGGTATGCCTTGTGGCAAGCCTGATTTAACTGATTGGATTGATGTTGTAAACAGAGAAAGAGCATTATCTAAGAAGGTAGAAATCGCTATTGTTGGTAAGTATGTAGAACTTCATGACGCATACCTTTCTATAGTAGAAAGTCTTCATCACGCAGGTATCCACAGTGGTGCTAATGTAAGTATCCGTTGGGTAAATTCTGAAGATGTTGAAGAAACTGGTGTTGAAAAGGCATTAGCAGGTATTGACGGTATCATTGTTCCTGGTGGTTTCGGTACTAGAGGTGTTGAAGGTAAGATAATGGCTGTTCAGTATGCTAGAGAAAACAAAATTCCTTTCCTTGGCATTTGCTTAGGTATGCACTGTACAGTAATTGAATTTGCTAGAAATGTACTTGGTCTTAAAGATGCAAATACATCAGAAATCAATGAAAATACTCCAGACCCAGTAATTGATATTATGCCAGACCAGAAGAACATTGATAACCTTGGTGGTACAATGCGTCTTGGGGCTTATCCTTGTAAGTTGGCTGAAAATACTTGGTCAAGAGAACTCTATGGTGATGCTGAAATAAGTGAAAGACATCGTCATAGATATGAATTTAACAACAGCTACAGAGAGGCTATGACAAAGGCAGGTCTTGTATTTGCCGGTACATCTCCTGATGACAGACTTGTTGAAATCGTTGAACTTCCAAAGGATGTACACCCTTACTTTGTAAGTGTTCAGTTCCACCCAGAGTTCAAGAGCAGACCTAATAGACCTCATCCATTATTCAAGGGTCTTGTAACTGCTGCAGCAAAGAATAAATAATAAAATAACTGATATATTTAACTCCCTCAAGTGAAAACTTGGGGGAGTTTTTTCTATATATATGATAAATGTATATATATGTTCTATTTCGTTACCTCGTATATTGTTTTCGCTAATCTGTCAATAGAGTTATTTATTTCTTCCACAGTATTTGTTTGTGCCCCTAATTCAATAAGCATACTTTTATCTTTCATATGGAGGGAATATCTATAGGCATTTAGATATATTTTTCTGGTTAAATTGGGATAGAGTTCATTCATTTTTTGTTGCATACGAAAACTAAGAGCAAGGTTTGTTTTTATGTATGGGTTTGAAAGCCCTGGTATGTTTTGTAGTTTGCCATTGGTTTGTTTTTTACAAAGACCATTAAAAAACATTACCTTTGCACATTGTTGACCATTGTCAGTTGTCACTAAATGGAGATTTGGATTTACACCATCTCTATGTAAGTCTATTACTAATTCTATAGAAGGATTTTCGGCAAGAACCTTTTTAATGACAGGTTCAGCTCTTTCATAAGCACCGTCACGTTGCACTTTGCCATTTACTGTGTCAAAGCTGTCAGTAATATGCAGGCATTTAATGCCGTACTTTTCCTCAAGGTTCTTAGCTAATCTATTACCAGCACCTATTATACCCTCAGATATATCTTTGCTGTCAGCAAACATTTCGTGGGCGTGGGTATGAAAAATAAGAATAGTTGGCTTTTTTCCTGGGTGTATTTTTAAATCAGTAGACAAAAAGGAATTTACATCAAATAAATCTGAAGTCATACCTGTCTTTTTATCTACGGCATAGTAGTTCTGTCTTAAAGTAGATAGGTTTTGCAAAGCTGATACATTTGTAATAGGTGAGGGTGTTTCCTGCAGAGTTTCTTCAGTAACTAATGATGAGTCACCTATTTCGAGGAAAGAAACATTGTGGGCAACGGTTACATTGTACTTTTTGTGACCTGTAAGGAATATGGCACAGGTCAAAAATATAAGAATGAAAAGCTTTTTCTTCATATTATTGAAACCTCTTTTTCATTAAAATATGAATATTTTGTAAACAAAATAAGAATGAAGTACATATTTAAGAATTTAAGCTATAAAAAATCCGTATTTCACTACATTATATATAGTAGATACTCTCTATTATATTAGTGTAAAGATGGCAATATGCCTATAATAGAAATTGGCAAAAAAATCTAGTAAATTATAATAATACACAAAATTTGATAATGGGTTAAAAAAGGTACAATACTATTGTTAAAGTGAACAAAAACAATACTTAAGAATTGTTTAAAATATGGAAAAATTTTTATTAACAATTAATTCATTGACACTTTTATTGCAAAGTGGTATCTTAATTAGTATCAGCGTGAGTACCTATATATATCTTGTATGTTGATAATCGCTGTGAGTAATAACGGGGACTTTCAAGGTATAATATATATATAGTATTTATGCAAAATATAAACTTTAATGTGTTTAAAGGGAGGAAAAAGTTTATGAAAAAAGGTTTGTCCAAATTCATAAGCACAGTGTTAGCTGCTTGTATGATTACAACAGGCGTTGCTGTAGTACCTTTTGCTACTACTCCAGCTACTGTATATGCAGCAAGCGGAATTTCAGTCACAGAAAGCAAAGGCTGGCTTGAAAGTGCTTACATTGAATGGTCTGTTAGTGATTCATCTTACACAGGCTATAATGCTTATGTTAAGAAGTCAAGCGATTCTAGCTGGACACAGCTTGACGACCCACTTATCAGAAGATATTCTGATTGTTGGAGAGCAGACGCTGTAGGTCTTGCTGCTGGTACATACGATATGAAGGTTGTACCAATGAAGAATGGCAGTGAAGTAACAGCTGATTCTATTACTGCAACTGGTTTAACCGTTCAGGCTCACGATAGAGCCGGTGCTGCATTCTCACCAAAGTCTACTTACAAGGGTGCTGGTGCTTACAATGCAGACGGTACATTAAAGGCTGGTGCTAAGGTTATTTATGTTACACCTGCTACTGCTAAAACTGTAAAGGCTACTGTTGGTGGTGTAGAACACACTGGTTTACAGGATATTGTTTACGGTTTACAGAAAGGTACAGAAACTTCTCCTATTGATATTCGTATTGTAGGTATGATTAATGCAGATGATATGGATTCGTTTGGTTCTAGTGCAGAAGGTATTCAGATTAAGGGTAAGAATGCTTATTCAAACCTTAACTGTACTATTGAAGGTATTGGTGAAGACTCAGGTATCCATGGTTTCGGTATGCTTATCAGAAATGCCGGTAACCTTGAATTAAGAAACTTTGCAGTTATGGCTTGTTTAGATGACTCTATTTCTCTTGATACAGCTAACTGTAACGTATGGGTTCATAACCTTGATTTATTCTATGGTAAGACTGGTGGCGACGCTGACCAGGCAAAGGGTGATGGTACTGTAGATATTAAGGGTAAGTCAACTTATGTTACAGTTTCTTACAACCACTTCTTTGATAATGGTAAGTCATCACTTTGTGGTATGAAGAGTGAAGTAACTTCTTCATTAATTACATATCACCACAACTGGTTCGACCACTCTGATTCAAGACATCCAAGAATTAGAACAATGTCTGTACATATTTACAACAACTACTTTGATGGTAATGCAAAGTATGGTGTTGGTGTAACAATGGGTGCTTCTGCTTTCGTTGAAGCAAACTACTTCAGAAATGTTTCTAAGCCAATGATGAGTTCTGGTCAGGGTTCTGATGCCTTAGGTCAGGGCACATTCTCTGGTGAAAACGGTGGTATCATTAAGGCATACAACAACAAGATGGTAAATGAAAACAGAGTATTCAGCTACTATACTCAGAACAGCCCAGCTTCAACAGGTTATGATGCTTACGAAGTAACAAGCAGAACTGCTACAGTTCCTTCAAGCGAAACAACTGAAAAGGGTGGCACAACATATAACAACTTCGATACAGATGCTAACTTTGGTATCAATGTATCAGATGCTGATGTAGATGCTCCGGATGATGTACCTGCAAAGGTTACAACTTATGCTGGTCGTGTAAACGGTGGTGACTTCAAGTGGGCTTTTGATAATGCTACTGAAGACGCAAACTACTCTGTAATTACAGCACTCAAGACAGCTGTTGTAAATTACAAGACTTCTATTCAGTCTATTGGTGGTAATGGTAGTGGTGCTACAGAACCTACTACAAGTGCTACAACAGAAGCAACTACAAACAAAGACGGTTCAACAGAAACTACAACTAATAGCCAAGAATCTTCAACAGAGGGTACAACAACTGCTCCAGTTGAAGGTGCTCAGATTCATAACTTTACATTAAATGGTACTAGCAGTTCATTCTATACTATTACTGGTACATTAACATCTAGTTATGGTACAGCATCTTACAATGGCTTAACACTTACTAAGGCATTAAAGATGGAATCTAAGACAGCTGTTAACTTCGACCCAGATGGTGTTGCTGGTACATTAACAATTGTTACTAACCCTCAGTATAGTGGTATTATTGAATTAAACGATAAGGCAATTACAATAGGTTCTGATGGTGTGGCAACTATTAGCTTAGACGGTTCTCAGTCTTACTCAATCACTAAGGGTAGTGGTTCAAACTACATCTTCTACATTGCATACACTCCAAACGGTAGTACACCTAAAGTAATCAAGGGTGATGCTAATGATAGTGGTAAGGTTGACGCAGCTGATGTTACAATGATTATGGATTTTGCAGTTGGCAAGATTTCAGCTGTAACAAATGCTACAAACGCCGATGTAACAGGTGACAAGACTGTTGATGTTGACGATGCTTACAAGATTAGCCAGTTCTTAAATGGTTTAATCAAGTCTTTATAATTCGACATAGGTCGTGAAACTTTTTCCTCTCCTGCCTATGGCAGGGGAGATACTTCTAAATTTAAAGGGAGGAAACAAAAACATGATAAAATGTTTTAAGAAAGCTATCAGTAGCGTACTTGCAGCAACTATGCTTGCAACTAGCTTTACTGCTATGCCTATAAACACTTTTGCAGCTACATCATTTAGTACTGCAGGTGGTTGGTTTGAAACACTTTATGCTGAATGGTCTGGTAACAAGAGCGATGTTACAGGCGTTAGCTATAGTGGTACAGCAAGTGGTTCACTTACTGGCGATGATTTAACTTACCTTGTAAGACAGGACGGTTCAAACGTAAGAGTGGATATTCCTGGTTTAAAGGCAGGTACATATAACTTAACTGTTACTACAAAGAGTGGTAATATCACTAAGGATAACATTAAGGTATATGAATATGATAGAAGTGGTTATGCTCACTATGATGCTCATAAAGAGGGCGTAACTGGTATTGGTGCATACAATGATGACGGTACATTAAAGTCTAATGCAATCGTTGTTTATGTAACAGAAGAAAACAAGAATACAGTTCAGCTTCCTGGTTATACAGGTGATAGCTATCCTGCAGGTATTGGTAATATCCTTAACTACAAGTCAGAAGATGCCAACGGTGTAACTGGTGGTGGAAAGATTGATATTGTAAAGCAGTTAAGAGAAGAAGGTATTCCTCTTGATATTAGATTTGTAGGTACTATCAGAGGTGGTGACTCTAACACAAGCAACAACCCACCAGCTGAAAACATCAAAGGTCTTACTGGCTACAATACTACTACAAACGGTGGTACTAAGGGCGATAACGGTATGATGATTAGAGTATACAAGTCTTCAAACGTAACATTTGAAGGTATTGGTACTGACGCAACATTTGATGGTTGGGGTGTTCAGATTATCAGCCAGACTGGTTTTGTAAGTCAGGGCTTTGAATTTAGAAACCTTAACTTCACAAACACTCCTGAAGATGCTATTGGTCTTGAAGGTACAGCTTCACTTTCTTCATCTCCACAGTCTAAGGAATGGTTAAACAGTTCTTGTACACCAATTAAGTTTAGTTGGGTACACAACAATACATTCCATCAAGGTTTTTGTAAGAACCCTGCCGAATCAGATAAGGCAGAAGGTGATGGTTCTTGTGACTGGAAGCGTGGTTATGGTTACACAATGGCTTATAACCATTATATAAACAACCATAAGACAAACCTTATTGGTTCTTCAAGTTCTAGTATTCAGTATGATGCTTCACTTCATCACAACTGGTACGAAAAGGTTGAATCAAGACAGCCATTATCAAGACAGTCTAACATCCACATTTACAATACATACTTTGACGGTGCTACTTCTTATGCTATTTCTCCAAGAGCTCATGCTTACATTTTCTCTGAAGGTAACTACTTCGGTGCTTGTAAGAACCCTGTAGACTCAGCAAAGGAAGGTTCTGCAACTGTTAAGTCTTATAATGATAGCTTTGCAGGTTGTAACGGTACAAATGCTGCACAGCAGGTTACAAATAAGACTGATAAGGTAAGCGACAGCAGTGGCAATCCTTATGCAGGTTTTGAAAGTGGTAGCGATATGTATGAATATACAGCTACTTCTCCTATTCAGGCTAAGGCTGACTGTCTTAACCTTGCAGGTGTTATGAAGGCAGCTTCAGAAATCAATATGGAACCAACTCCAGAACCTATTGTATCTGAAAATCCTAATGCTTTAACACTTCCATTTGAAATTAACTTCACTACTCCTAGTGATGCAAATTACTGGTCTAATAAGACAAGTGATACTAACTTAGCAGCAAATAGCCAGTACACTATTGCTAATGCACTTGTAACACCAGCTGCTAAGATGACAAGTACAGCAACTACAATGAAGATTAGAGATAATGGTGTAATCTTCAAGGTAAATACTGCATCTGATGTAACAATGACAGCAGGTTCATCTAGTGCTTACGGTATGGAACTTTATGATGCTTATGGCGAATTAAAGCTTTTCGTAGACGGTGGCAAGACTGGTACAGTACAGAACATTCCAGCAGGCGTTTATGTAATTAAGTCTGGTAACACAGCAAAGGACGCTTACCTTGAATACTTAAAGGTTTCTGCTAATGACCCTAATGCTCCTACAGTAACAGAAGCAACAACTCAGGCAACAACTTCTTCAGAAGTAACAACTAAGGGTGACACTCCAAGTGAACCAACAACAGCAGCACCTGTTGTTGATGACGGTTATTCTTGGCATGATGATGGTGTAGATGCAAGTGGTAACGATGTTGCTGCTGCAAATTCTAATATCTTCAATATTAGTGGTAATGATACAACAGATAAGTATACTTATAACGGTGTAACTTATAATAGTGGTATTAAGATGGAATCATCTACTAACATTACAGTTAATGCCCCAGCAGATGGTGCATTAAAGTTAGTATTAAGTGCAGCTGGTTCAAGAACTATCAAGATTGATGGCGAAGAACAAGATGTAGTTGATGGTCTTAATGTATTTGATTTAACAGCTGGTACTCATACAATTACTAAGGGTACAACTAATGTTTATGTTTATGTAATGAGCTATGCAGTTGATGGTGGCGACACAACAGTTACTACAACAACTGAAACAACTACAGAAGCTACAACTAAGGAAACAACTACAAAGGATACAGAAGCTACAACTAAGGAAACAACAGAAACTACAACAGCTGCTCCAGTTGATGGTGTAAATGTTGTTGTTGGCGATGCAACAGTTAAGAATGGTTCTGCTGTTACAGTTCCTGTTAAGTTGACAGGTATGACTGATTTAGCAGACTTCAACATTACATTGACTTATGATTCAGCTGCTCTTACAGCTACTAAGGTTGAAAACGGCGACATAATCAATGACAGTATGGCTACAATCAACAGCAACATTACTGACGGTTCAGTAAGAATTGCTGGTATTAACCCTGCTGATACAATTAACACAAATGGTACAGTTCTTGTAAATGTTACATTTACAGCAAATAAGGAAGGTACAACTCCTGTTGCAATTACTGTAAACACATTAAAGGGTGCTAACCTTGCAGTTGCAAACTACACTACTTCTAATGGTACAGTAACAGTTACAGCAAACGGTGGTTCAGTTGAAACTTCAACAGAAACAACAACTACTACTGAAACAGATTCTACTACAGAAGCAACTACTGTTGATTACTCTGCTAAGGGTGATGTAAACAAAGACGGTAAGATTAATGAAAAGGATGCAGCCCTTATCTTGAAGTTTATTCAGGGTATCAAGGACGAAACATTCTATGATGAAGCTGCAGCAGATGCAAATGGCGACGGTGTAATCAATGCACTTGATGCTACTTGGGTATTAAACCACAAGGGTAACACTTCTAAGCCATCTACACCTGAAACTAAGACTTATACATTAACAGGTACTGATATTAATGCTACTTCTGGCACTGCTCTTACAGCAGACACAAATGTTGGTACAGAAAATATGTTCCTTGCAAAGACTGGCGTTAAGAATGCAAGTGGTTCAGTTCAGATTAGTGGTTCTAAGACAGTTCAGTTCAAACTTACTTCTGATGGTACAGTTGCATTAACAAATGCTATTTCTTCAGGTGCATATGCTAGACAGGTAGCGATTGTTAACTCAAATGGAGATACAGTTGCAACTTTAAATGTTCAAAATAAGAATGGTGCTAAGAACAATTTAAGTGCTACTTCACTTGTAGCAGGTACTTACACAATTAAGGGTGTAAATGTTGATTCAAATGATAAATCTACAAGCGGTGGCCTTAATTCTTCTGTAAATATTGGTACAATTACAGTAACAGGTACTCTTGAACAGGTTTCTGCAGAAGCAACAACAAAGGCTACAACAACAGAAACTACTACAGAAACAACAACAAAGGCTACTACAACAACAGAAGCTACAACAACAACTACTACTGAAGCTACTACAGAAACAACAACAGTAACTCCAGCAGGCGACATTGTAGCAACAATTAATGCAAGTGATTTAACAGCTGGCGATATTACAGCTAACACAGTAAGTGGTCAGTTCAAGCTTATTGCAGATGCAACAAACAAATTAACAGTTGAAGCAAACAGCAAGAGCTTAGATGGTTATGAATTTACTCAGAGATTAAAGACAAACGGTACTGGTGCAGTTGATAAGAGAGCAATCTCATTCACAACAACTGGTGCAGGTAATGTAATCTTCTATGCAATGAGTGGTAGTAACAAGGAAGACAGACCAGTAAACTTACTTAATGCAGAAGGTACAACAGTAGGTACAGTAACAGTATCTGGTACAACATTAGCTAAGTATACAATTGCAATTCCAAGTGCAGGTACATACTACTTAGTATCAGGTAAGAGTGGTATCAACTTCTACTTAATCGGTACTGATGTAGCATTAGCAGACCAAAAAGCTGATGCAACAACTGAAACTTCAACAGAAGCTACAACAGCTACAACAACTACAAAGGCTGACGATACAACAGAAACTACTACTACAGCACCAGCTGACAAGGCATTTGCTGTAAGTGGTGACAGCTGGTCAGCTGAAAACGACAGCGTACCAACTTGGTTAAATGGTGGTAAACTTACAACTGCAACAAATAACAGTGGTTACACAGCTTTCGCAGCAGAAAGTGCTAATGGTACTGCATTTACAAAGACTGTAAATGTAGCAGCTGATAGTTCAATTACTATTGATGTTGCTGATGCTTTAACAGCAAGCGTATTCATCGCTGGTGACAACAACACAGCAAACAAGGGTGTAATTAAGGCTACATTTACTGACGAAAGTGGTAATGTAACAGATATTACTCCAGCAGATGCTAACCTTGGTGGCAGAAAGACTGCAACAACAGCTTTCGAACTTGTTGCAACTGGCAAGGGTACAATTACAGTAACTCCTAACTATAACTCATTATTATACAAGGTTGCTGTTAAGTAATAAGAATTTATAGCGAAATTTAGTTGATTTAAGCGAGGGTTTATAGCAAGAATAAATGAATACACAAAATATTCACAAAAAAGTTGTATAAACCCTTGCAATTTTAATAAGAAAAGGGTATACTTTTATAAAGGAAATTTTTTCTAAAGGTGAGGGAAAGGTTTCTATTATAAAAGAAGGAGGTTAATTATGAAATTCAGAAGTTTATTATGCTCTGTATTAGCTTCTACTATGGTTATTGGCTCTTGTGTTTGTGCTAATGCCGCTACATTTACAGCAGGTAGTGAAAATGCTACAGCTGGTGGTGTAGTATCAGTACCTATTACTGTTGCTCCAAGTGCTGGAGAAACATCTACAGATGTGAACGCCTATGCTATAGCTATTAGCTATGATTCATCTGTGCTCACACCAGTGGTAAAGGGAACTGACGAAGTAGGCGACAACACTTATGCAACTGTTGGTGACAGCTTTAATAGTGGCGTGCTTACAGCTGATTTAAAAGATAACGAAACAGGCGATGATGAAGTTCTTATAGGTTGGGCTGCAGCTTCACCTGTTAATGTAACTGAAGCAAGTACACTTGCAACTGTAGATTTTACAGTTAATGCAAATGCTACTGGTTCTACTGATGTAAAAGTTGCTGTTGCTCAGGTAGCTAATTCTGATTCAGCTTTAGCTGATGAAAGTACAATTGAAGCTGTTGCTGGTACTGTAACTGTTGATACAGCTAAGGTTATTTATGGTGATGCTGATGGAAATGGTAAGGTTGAAAGTGCTGACGCAAGTTTAGTAGCTCAGGCTGCTCTTGACTTAATTACATTTACAGATAGTCAGATTAAGGCTTGTGATGTAGATGGAAATGGTAAGATTGAAAGTGCTGATGCAAGTTTAATTGCACAGAGAGCATTAGACCTTATAACTAGTTTTCCAGTGGAAAATAAATAAGAGTAAGTAAGAGGAGATAGAAAAATATGAAATTAAAGAGAGTTTTAAGCTTATGCTTAGCTGCTGCTACAGTAGCTACTTGCTCATCTGTTGTTTCTGCAGCAGATGAAAATACAACAAGCTTTGGCACACCTATTAGTTTAACAACAGGTGCTGAAGTTGAAGAATTAACAGCTGGTGATTTTATTGCTATTCCTGTAGATGTTACAACATCAACAGGTACATTAACTTCTTGGACACCTAGAGTAGTTTTATCTGATGCTTTAGAAGCAGGTGTAGAAGATTCAGCTATGTCTGATGACCAGTACGCAAACCTTGAAGCTTTAGGTGGCGAAATCGTTACAAATGATGCTGGTATGGATTACTATGTAAAGAACATTTTCAAGTCTGGTAGAAAGAAGACTTACCTTGGTACTTGGAATGTAAACCCAAAGCAGGTAATTAATGGGGTTCCTCATTTTTCAGTAGGTTGGTATGATACTGCAGCAGATGCTTATACTGATGAACCAGAAGCTTGGTTCCTTTGCACAGTAAAGAAAGATGTAACTGCAGATGACCTTAACAATGAAGCTTTCTATACAACTAACTCTACACAGTTAGATGATAACATTAATGGTTTAGCATCTATTAGTGACATCAAGGGTGCAGCTGCAAAGATTAACGCTACTCAGGGTGCTTTCAAGGTTGTTCTTGATGCTGATGCACTTCCAGCAGGTAACTGGGTACAGGGCTTATATGCTCAGGTAGGTTCTACTAAGCAGGAAATTACAGCTTGTGTACACGCTGATGGCACTACAACTTATGAATTCCCAGTAAGAGTTAACTCTGCAACTGGTGCAACTGATAGCATTACTGTTGATGTTTATGCAACTACTACTGCTGATGAAGCTGGTGCAACTACTTCTACTGACAAGAAGATTGGTTCAATCAACCTTACTATGGACGGTACAGTAACTAGCTACAATACAGTTAATGGTACAATAGCTAAATAATATAAGGAGGTAGATTGATAATGAAAAAGTACGAAAAACCAGAAATTAAAATCGCTTCCTTTGATAGCGAAAATGTAGTTTCTACAAGCGCAGGTGTAAACCTTACAAAGTTCAACACTACAAATAAGTATACATCTATTGAATTCTAATTAATGAATTTTGATGAAACTTTAATAAAGAGCCTAATTTATTTAGGCTCTTTTCTTATAACAAAAATTAGGAGGTAAAGTATGAAAAAGTTATTAGTTTTTGCTATAGCTGTTGTGGCTCTTAGTGTAAATGCTTTTGCAGCAACAGAGGTAAATGTTGTTGTGGATAAAACTCCAGTAGAACAAAAGGGTGTTATTGTAGAAAACAGAACACTTGTACCTGTTCGTGGTGTGTTTGAAAAAATGGGATATACTGCTGAATATGATGCTGAAACAAAAACTGCAACTCTCAAAAAGGGTAGTGATGTTTTAAAGTTTACAGCAGGAGAAAACTATTTTACATACAACGATAAGAAAATAGAAACAGAAGTACCTCAGCAGATTATTGAGGGCAGATTTATGTTGCCTTTAAGAGCTATTGAAAGTGTAGAATTTGTTGGTATTAAGTGGGACGGAGAAACAAAAACTGCAAGTATTACGCACCCATTCTCTGTTGTGCCAATTACAGTAGAAGAAGCTGACAAAATGCTTAGTGGCGATGCTACAGATATAAATTTAGACTGATTTAGAGAGCCTATCCTTTGATAGGTTCTTTTTTTATTGTATTTGTCATAATATTAAGGGATAAATATTAT
>ERZ773143.2252-NODE-2252-length-14519-cov-2.795008_pt1 | contig 14519 bp, 12 predicted proteins | sample MGYA00580852_ERZ773143 | MGnify/ENA primary metagenome ERZ773143 (study PRJEB29015, sample SAMEA2737853) | human gut metagenome | biome: human gut; feature: human-associated habitat; material: faeces | place: China | collected 2012 ... | reverse complement strand
ATTTATTTTGCCGCGGAATACCGCCACATCCTCGCACAGAGACAGCCCTGCCGCCATCGGATGTCCGCCGAATTTTGAAAAACATTCCCGGCACTTGCACATCTCGTCATACATCGAGTACGCTTCCGTGGATCTGCCGGACCCCTTCACCCCTTCCTCGCCGTCCGTCAGAACAAATACCGGCTTGTGGTAGGACTCCCGGATTCTCCCCGCAATGATCCCCGCCAGGCTTTCATGCACCCCAGGCAAATAGATCACCAGCACCTTCTCGCCCGCTGTTCCCTCGTCGACGATCTGTTTTGCCAGTTCCACGCCGTCTGCCGTCATGCTTTTGCGCTGTGCGTTCAGTTCCACAAGTTCTTTTGCAATTTTCCCTGCATTAATCTCGTTTTTTTGCAAGAAAAGATTCAGCGCAATTTTGGCTGTCTCCAGCCGTCCGCTGGCGTTGACGCAGGGACCAAGCACAAATCCGATATGGTACGATGTGATCTGCTCCGGCGTCAGCTGATTCTGTAAAATCAAGGCGCGCATGCCAAGGTTCGCTGTCCGGTGCAGCCGCTTTAATCCCTCCCGCACCAGAATCCGGTTCTCATCCGTCAGTTCCATGACATCGCCCACTGTCGCAAACGCCACAAATTCCAGAAACGCGAATGCCTCCTCCGCGTCAATACAAAACTTCTCGTAAAGCAGCTGTATAATCTTCCACGCCACCGTCGCCCCGCAGAGCCCTTTGTACGGATAGGAACACTCCTGCTGCTTCGGATTCACAATGGCATCCGCCGCGCTCCGCAGATACCGCCGCACTCCCTGCTCCTCCACATAGGGAATCTCATGGTGATCCGTCACCAGAACCGTCATCCCCAGCTCTTTCGCATGCGCAATCTCATTGATGGCTGCAATGCCGTTGTCGCAGGTGATGATCGTGTCCATCCCCTCCTCATACGCCGCATCGATCAGATGCTCGTTGATGCCGTAGCCGTCACGCATGCGGTCGGGAATCGCGCAGGACACACTGCCGCCGCATCGTGTGATCCCCTGATACAGAATATAGGTAGACATCACGCCGTCGATGTCGTAATCTCCAATGATCCGGATCGGTCTTCCCTGCCTTATCTTTTCTGACAGGATACAAACCAGCTTCTCTGACTCATAAAGCAGATGCGGATCATACAGATCCCTGCATGTGCCGTTCAGATATTTATCAATCGCCGCATCACCGATCACCCCGCGGTTGCGGATCAGCCGCGCTGTCACGGGACTGATGCCAAACCGTTCTGCAATCGCCTGAAAATCGGCGCCTTTTTTTATTTCATACCACTTTTCCATCTTCACTTATGCCTGTTCCATCGTATTCTGCCCGTCGCCTTCGTATTCCACGGAGAGAAGCGCCAGCCCCAGCGCCGGTGCCGTGTAGCCCGCCGCCTGTCTGTCCCTCCTGGCAAGCACGTCCGTCATACTCCCCGGCTCTCTTCTGCCGTCTCCCACCTCAATCAGTGTCCCCGTCAGAATCCGCACCATATTCTGTAAAAAACCGTTCCCCGTGAAAAAAAGATCTATCTCCGATTCGTGTTCCTCCACACGAATCTCATAAAGCGTCCGCACTGTGGACTTTTTCATTCTTGTATTGCCGCAGAACGACTTAAAATCATGCTCCCCCAGAAGAAGTCCCGCCGCCTCCCGCATCCTTTCCACATCAAGCGAAATCCTGTAATCATACACATACCCGTATGAATCCGGTAGCGGTAGGTTTTGCACACTGCCTGATAGCGGCTGTGAAACCGCTCGTCCACCTCTGTCAGGCTGCTTACGGCAATATCCTCCGGAAGGTAACGGTTCAATCCATCCAGCAGCTCCCCCGTATTGCGCGGCTGCTTAAGATGAAAATTGGCAACCTGCCCGATGGCATGTACTCCCGCATCGGTTCTCCCGGAACCTATGACATCCACCTGCTGTCCCGTCATCCGTGTCAGAACAGTCTCAAGCTTGCCCTGGATCGTCGCGTCCGTCGCATGCTGGCTCTGCCATCCGCTATAGCGCGTGCCGTCATACTGTATTGTCATCCTGTAATTCGCCATAAAATTCTCCAAAAAAAATCCCCAGTTTGTAACTTATTCTATCACAAACCGGGGAAAAAACCAACCTCTAAACCAGCTCCGCAATGCGCGTAACCGCGACATAAATCTCGGAAATACGGTACCAGGTCCGAAAGTCGATCACTCCCGTGACCGGAAGTCCGAAGATACTCTGGAAACGCTCCACCGCCTCCCTGGTTTCCGGCCCGTAGATTCCGTCCGGCGTAATCGTCGGAATGGCCGGGTAGGAACGCGAGATGCGCGCCAGCTGTTCCTGAATCTGCCGGACCTTTTCTCCCGTCGATCCGACCGACAGATCGACTCTCGGCCAGGACGCCGGGATGCCCGAGACCTCCTCCGCCGTGTTGATGAACATGTTATTGCCGTAATAGTAGCGCAGAATCTCAATCGTCTCATAATTCTGATCGCCGAGATACTTGCTGCCCCACTGGCTCAGCCAGTTGCTGCAGGTCACGCGCTGCCCGTCGCAATACTGCGTTAAGATCGGCTGTCTGACATTCGGTCTGGAGAGATAGTTCTGGAACATCTCATCCACCACGTCCGAGATGCTCTGGTAAATATTGCGCCCGTACATGAATTTCTGATCATATGCCGTGGAGGACGTGATCGTAAAGCTGTAGCCTTTGTTGCGGTACCACTCCGTGTATACACGATTGAGCGTAAACGACATGATAGCAAGAACATTCGCCCGGATCGTCGCGTCCGGCCAGGTCGAATAGATCTCGCTGGAGGCAACGTTTTTGATGTAATCCCGATAACGGACATAGTAGTCTCTGGCTGTCGGGTCACTCGGAGCGCCGTCATGTACAATCACATATTCCGGGATCACCACACGGCTTAAAACGATCTCTCCGGTTTCCGTGACGGGTTTGATCTCGGCTTCCGCGATCTTGGGCGGATATTCCGCAAAAAGGGTATGTGCCGGAATGACGATGTTATCGGTCATGCTTTCGGTGGTTTCCTCGGCGTCCATCCGGATTTCCTGCAGCGACAGCTGACCCGAAAAGACCTCAATGCCGGAGATATTGATCGGACGATATCCTTTTGCAGTGACCTGAATGGTATACTCCGCGTAAGGCTGCACCTCGCTCGGCTGCATTGACAGTTCAAGCGGAGGCGTATCAAGCGTAAGTGTTTCGGACATTCCGGAAGCATCCGTGTTCACCTCCTCGACCGTGCTGTCGGGATCTCCAGAATAGGAGATCGATATTTTTGCATCGTCGATCGGCGTGCTGGTTCCCCGCTCGATGACCTGCATCCTGAGATCCCCGCGATCCACATTCTCGTTCTGTGCATATCTGATATCTGGCATAAAAACCTCATCGATTCTTTTCGTATTATCATATGCGGTGCCAGATGAAATGTGCGCATCCGCCCTGCCGAATCCTGCCGCAAAAAAACGGATTGTCACTTTGAGCAGCCAACCCCTTTTGCACGACGAGGAATAGAATGGGAAGATCATGCCTATCGATTTCTGAGGGAATGCATCTGGAAATTCGGTTCAAAAAATGTGGCATTTTTCTCCAACGAATATTCCATCTGCATTTCCCTCAGAAATCGGCAGGATGTACTTCTTATCATATTCCCTCGCACGTCAAAAAGGGACTGCCTGCTTCAAGCGGCAATCCCTTTTCTTTCCGTTATATGTAAGACACGCGCGTCTCATCCACACCTTCCACAGATCTTCTGCTTTATTCTACGGTAACAACCTTCGCCAGATTTCTTGGCTTATCTACATCGAACCCCTTATCGGAGGACACATAGTAAGCGAGAAGCTGCAATGCCACCGATGCCGGCAGCACCATGAACTCATCCTGCATATCCGGCAGCGTGAAAATCTCGTACTCCTTCGCTAAATCTCCCACAATGCTTTCCTTGATAAAAACGACAACGTCCGCTCCTCTGGACTTTACCTCCTTAATGTTGGAAAGTTCCTTGGACATCAGTTTTTCCTGCGTCACCGTTGCCACCACCGGCGTATCCTGCGTGATCAGCGCGATCGGGCCGTGCTTTAATTCGCCGGATGCGTACGCCTCCGAGTGGATGTAGGATACCTCCTTTAACTTCAGCGATCCCTCCAGAAGAATCGAGTAATCCAGTCCTCTTCCAATCATGAACAAATCCTTAGCGCCGAGCACCTTTTTGGCAACCACATGGATATCCCTGCGGCGCTCCAGCACCTTCTTCATGACCTCCGGTGTCCGCTGCAGCTCCCGCACAAAGCTCTGGGTCTGCGCGTCGTCGAAGACACCTCTGCTGTGCGCCATACGCGCCACGATCAGATAAAATACCGCAAGCTGTGTCGTGTACGCCTTGGTACTTGCCACCGCGATCTCCGGTCCCGCATTGGTGTAGAGCACATAGTCGCTCTCTCTTGCAATGGAGGAACCCTTGACGTTGATGATCGCAAGACACTTTGCCCCGCGGTTCTTCGCATACTTCACCGCCTCTAACGTATCGATCGTCTCACCGGACTGCGACACGGCAATCACAAGCGTCTTCTCGTCGATGACCGGATCCGAATACATGAACTCGGAAGCCATCTGCACCTCAATGTGCATGTGAAGAATGGACTTGACGAGCGCCTGTGCCACCAGTCCCGCGTGCATTGCGGTTCCGCACGCTACGATGCAGATATGCTCGCACTCTGTAAAAAGAGTGTCCGGCACGCCGTCTGCTGTAAAATCCGGCATACCTCCGACGATACGGTTCCTGATGGTATTCTCGATGGCTTCCGGCTGCTCCATAATCTCTTTTTCCATATAGAACGGATAACCGTTCTTCCCGGCGCTGTTTAATTCCCAGTCCACGGTCAGATACTTTGGCAGCACCTCATTGCCGTCAAAATCCGTCAGTGTCAGTTTGTCAGCGGACAGCTTTAAGATATGATACTCCGGCACGACAAAATAACGGTTCGTAAAACGGCAGAGCGCCGTCAGATCACTGGCAAGCATCGCGCCTTCCTTACAGATCGTCGCCACGATCGGGCTGACATTGCGCGTTGAATAGATCACATCCTTCTGATCTTCAAATAAAATGACAAGCGCAAATGTTCCTTTCAGCTTGGAGACGGTCTTTTTGATCGCTTCCTCCGGTTTTCCTTCATAGAACCGGTTTAAAAGCGCTGCCACCACCTCGCTGTCCGTCTCGGACTTCAATGTATCCGCCAGGTCGTAATCCACAATCAGTTCCCTGTAATTCTCAATAATGCCGTTGTGTACGAGCGTGACTTTTCCCACTTGATGCGGGTGTGCATTGCAGTCGTTCACACCACCATGCGTCGCCCATCTCGTATGACCGATTCCGCACTGTGACACCACTTTTTCTGACGCGCAGATCGCCCGCAGATCACTGACTCTTCCGGCACATTTGCGGACTTCTGTTTTCCCGCTCTCCTCGTCGCGCAGGGCGATACCGGCGCTGTCGTACCCTCTGTACTCCAACAGCTCCAGCGCATCCAAAAGGACTTCTCTTACGTCCTCACTTCCTGTATAACCTATAATTCCACACATATGATTTCCCCATTTCTATTACAATCTGTATATAACAATATTTTTATTCAGGTCTCTTCTGTTTCTATTCCATCAAAGTCTGTTCCATCAAACATCGTATTTGTTTTGCAGTCACCCGCATATTTGCCGATGTGTCTCGCACTGGAACGGTACGGAAAGGCATCCGCCGAATTTTCGATCACCTTTCTCCTCGTTAACCTGCCAGGGCAGGTACATGGCGCTTAGGGAATCTCTGTGGATTACGGTACAGATCAGATTGCGTATCTGAACATATAACGTTCCCCTTATGCAGTTATCAAGGTTCAACGTGTTTACTATACTATGATACGTGAAAAAAGTCCAGAGGGGATTCTGTTTTGCCGCCGGGTATGCTATACTTAGCTCATACAACAGTGAAAGAAGGAACCTCATTCATGCTCCTGAAAAACCAGAAAGAAGACACCACCGACTACACCAAAGACTGGCCCGCGCGCTACTACGACATTCCTACCGGCGCACTGCGGCGCGAACACCTCAAGCGCGCAAGATCCGAGGGCTTTGCCGTCCCCACAGACTCTTACCGGGAAATGCTCTGCGAGCGTCGCTTTTTTTCAGCCAATAAAGACGGTACCGTGGACTGCTTTTTCCACGCCTGGACCATGATCAAGGCTTCCGCAGCCGCAGGCGTCTCTTTTTTCCAGAAAAAGCGTCAGAAAAAAGAACTGCTCACTTACATGAAGGATCTTTGTCTCTCCCCGGATGATCTGCTTCCCGAATCCGCGGATGCGGTTCTCATCGAAGAGTGGCAGGATTTTGCGCGGGGACTCATCTCTTCCTGCACCGGGAGTAAGGCCTACTGTTCGACGCTCTTTGGCTTTGTGCCGATCAAGGACGCCAAGGTGGCGGAAAAGCTCGCTGCAGAGATTCTTCTGGTAACCAGAGATTACCCGGCGCTCTTTGACCTGGCGGACGAGTTTGCCCCGTTCCGCAAAGTCATGATCGAGACTTTCTGCCAGATGATTGAGAACGGCGAGACCTATCTGCAAGCATAAAAAGCAGCCGCACAGAATGTTTTACACACTCTGTGCGGCTGTTTTCTGCTTATACTTTCCTGTATTTTATTTCATATAATTCTTCACGTCTCTCGATCCTACCTTAGAATACGGAAGTCTGATGTATTTTCCGTTCTCCAGATTGAGGTCGTCTAACGTATCCCCAACGGAGAGCGCGTAGGCAAGATCGAGCATTGCCTGTGCCTGCCCTTCCTTGTCGTTGTAGACGGTTCCCACCATCTCGCCGGATGCCACGGCGGCAAGTCCCACATCAGTTCCGTCAATTCCGACCACCACCGGCCAGTCCGCCCGCTTCAGATCCGAGGTTTTCAACGCATCGATGGCTCCGAGCGCCATATCATCATTGTTGGCGATTACAAGCTCGATCTCCCCGTCATATTCCGCAAGCATCTGCGTCATCTTGGTCTGCGCCTGCGCCCGGTTCCAGTTCGCAATCCCGTACGCGAGCTTTTCCACCTCCACGCCGTTGTCTATGATCGTTGAGACCGCATACTCGGTGCGCACGATCGCATCCTGATGCCCGGCTTCTCCCTCCAGCACCACATACTGGAAGACACCGTCACCGTTCTTATCGGCATCCGGATTCTCCTTGAACGCATCCGCCGCAATCTCCCCCTGCATGATTCCGGACTCGAATGCTTTCGCCCCGACATAATAGACCCTGTCCCAGCGCTCCAGATCCTCCTCCACCAGTTCCCTGTTGAAGAAAATGACCGGCACATTATTTTTTTCCGCCATATCGATGATCGTTGTCGGCTCTGTCCGGTCGACCAGATTCACACAGATCACATTGCAGCCGGCATCTAACATTTCCTCGACCTGACTGTTCTGCGTCGACTGGCTTCCGGCCGCATTGTAGACTTCCACGTTGATGGCAATGCCCGTCTGTTCTTCCTGCTCTGCCGCATATTCGTTAAAATCCATCATCATCTGCGATACAAACGTGTCATACTGATCATATACGGTGACGCCGATCTTAATGCTTGTCACTTTCTGTACCTGGCCGTCTGTCCCGCAGCCCGCCATGCTTCCCAGTGTCACCAGCGCACCAAGCCCGGCCGCCATTCCTCTTAGCATCCTCTGTGACATAACACCCTTCCTCACTTCTCCTGTTTCTCTCTGCTACTGCACAATCGGGAACAGCACTTTCTGGATATCCGCATCATACAGATGTTCCCGGTCGACCACCAGATAATTGACCTTGCTGCTTCTCGTGGTATCCATGTGATAAATCAGCTGCTTTGCGATTGCCTCCATGCTCTGATACCCCATATTGAATTCATTGGGAACCACGAGCGTCTGTATCCAGCCCTTGTCCAGATAGTATACATTTTTCTCGGAACTGCCCACGCCGTACAGCGAGCACCGGTCAAGTCTCCAGCCCAGCTCATCCCCGGCAAAAAAATCCACCATCATCTCCGTCTCGTCATTGCCGAGTGCAATCAGAATGTCCACCGGTTTGTCCTGCTCTAACGTATAGAACGCGTCCTTGATGCTCTCCGCCTTTCCTTCCAGGCTCCACTCGACGACTGCACCGCTCTCGCGCAATCCCTGCGATACCCCCGTATAACGCTGCTGCATGGAGCGCTGGCTCTGGCTGCACGCAAGAATTCCCACGCGCTTGCCGGCGAGGTCATCCCCGAAATCGGACTGCACCGCCTGTGCGAGCGCTGCTCCCATCTCCTCATTATCCGGCGCCACCAACGCGTAGACCCCTTCCGGATCAACGTCCGTCTCCAGCAGAAGCACCGCCGTCTGACCGGAGAGATCCTCCAGCTCCTGTCCGGCGTGATCCGTATTCATCTGCAGGATAATGCCGTTGGCTCCATTTGTAACCTGCTTTTTGACCACATCCATCTCTTCCATTGCGGTGGAAAAGCTCCCCGTCGACACAAAGCTCAAACTGATGTTGTAATCCCGCGCTGCCTGCTCAAGCCCCTGTCTGAGGGAAGTCCAGCGGTCGCTGTTGCTGTTCTCGACAACCACGGAGACGCGGTAGGACGTCTCCTGCTTACCGACGTTTAGCATATTGTAAAACGCCCAGATAATCACCGCCACCAGCATCAGGATCAACATACCAAAATAAAGTCTATTTTTCTTCATCCTGCCGTTCCCCCTTCAGCTGTTTTAGTCTTCCTCCCTCCAGCAGTTCCGTATTTTCTGGTGAGTACGCAATGTACGGAAGGTGAATCCGCACGGTCGTCCCCTCATCCAGACAGCTCTCAATCTCAAGACCATACGGCTCCCCGAAGCGGAGTCTGATCCGGTTATGTACATTGATGAGTCCCACACCGGAGCCGTGCTTGCGCACTCTGTTGTTCTCTGTCAGGAGCGCATCTACCATCTCATCCGGCATACCGAGTCCGTTGTCGCGCACTTCAACATAGACATCGTCTCCCTTCCGGTATCCCACAACCGTAATCTCACCGTCGCCGTCCATGGACTCCATGCCGTAATAGATTGCGTTCTCGAGTAAAGGCTGGATCACGAGTTTTACCGTACAGCAGCTTAAAATAGCATCCTCCACCTGAAATTCCACAGTGAATTTATTCTTATAGCGGATCTTCTGGATATTCATATAATTTCTGGCATGTTTTAATTCGTCCTCCATGGAGATGATCGTCTTTCCGCGGCTTAAGGAAATGCGGAACAGGCTGGCAAGCTGCGTCACCATAAACACCGCGTCCTCATACCGCTCGCCCTCGATCATCCAGACGATGGAGTCCAGCGTATTATATAAAAAGTGCGGGTTGATCTGTGACTGCAAGGCGTCCAGCTCGCTCTTCCGCTTTTCTTCCTGCTCCACCAGAATATCATGCATGAGTTCCTGGATCTGCGCCACCGTAGAACGCAGCGTCTTCCCGAGATGTTCCACCTCAAGCGAACCGCCCACATAGATATCCGGGTTCATATTTCCCGCTTCCCAGTCCTTCACCGAATCGTTCAGGCGCTTTAGCGGCTTTGCGATATTCGCAGAGACAAACTGGTTTAAAAGAATAATCATCAGTATGGACAGCGACATCAGAAGAATCACGAACATCCGCATCCCTGAGATTCCCATATCAAAAGAACTCATCGGAACCACACTCACGATCTTCCAGCCGGTGTAACTGATGGTCTTGACCGTGACAATGCGCTTTTCCCCGTCATATTCCTCCTTGTGGCTGCCATCCTCGTAGGATGCTGCCACAAGATTGTTCTCCGAAAACAGATCCGTGTAGATCAGCTTCTGCTTCGGGTGATAGATCAGTTCCCCGCTGCCGTCCATCAGATAGACATACTCCGACGCATTGTCCGTATTTGCCTTGGTCAAAAGCTGCTCGATACTGCTGTAATTCATATCCACAAGCAGCACACCAAGTGTCGAATTGCCGCCGCTTGTCAGCTCCACCGCCTGGCTTAGCGATACGACCCAGTAATAGCGGTAACTCGGATCGTCAAACAAATTCTGTACATGCGGCGTGGAAAAATGCACGTTCTCCATCTGTCCCGTCGCCTCCGTAAACCATTCCTGATCCACGATGTCGAGGTTGTTCTTCTCCGTGGCAACCGGCGCCGCCGCAACCAGTCTTCCGTCGTTGGTATAGCAGGCGATGCTGATCAGATTGTCCTTGTTCGCCTCATAGAGAAGGTTCATCTCCTCATCAAGCGAGTCCGTCGCCAGATCCTTGTCCTTAATAACGCTGTAGTACATGGCGTCGGAAATACGCCGCATGTTGCGCAGATAACTCTCCAGATTGATTGCCGTCTGGTTCAGCAGCTGCTCCGCGCTCTGCGTCGTCATATCTTCCATTTTATTGACAAAACGGTTGTACAGGGAAATCCCCAGAATACCCATACTGATGACCGATACAATCGTAAAAGACAATGCAATCGTCATCTGAATGGACTGCGGCTTGATGTGTTTTTCCAGGAAGGAAGTGACCTTCTGCCGCCACTGTTTTACTCTTTCTCTCATCCTCTTTGCACCCTATGCGCCCTATGCATCCTGCGCAGCTTCCATCCGGCTTGTCTTATACTTGGACGGCGACATGCCGAACTGCTTTTTGAATACATAGCTGAAATAGTTCGGATCGGTATATCCGACTTTCTCCGCAATCACGTAAGTCTTCTCGTTCTGTGTCAGAAGCAGCTCCACCGCCTCCTCCATCCGGTAATCTGTCAGATAGTTGATGAACGTCTTCCCGGTCTCTTTTTTGAACACCGTGGAAAAATAGGCGGCGCTCACATTGAGGTATCCGCAGATCGTCTCAATTCCAAGGTCGGTATCCGCATAATGCTCTTTCACATAGTCGATTGCCTTCGACACAAAGGACTTCGTCGTATCCTGGCGCTCGTTCTGCACCTGTTTTTGTAATTTCAGACAGTTCTCACACAGCCATTCCCGGAGTGCATCCGTCGACTCCAGCTGCATGGCGCGTGTATACACATCCCCGTTGCCGCCGAACACATCTTCCAGGTTGATCTGATTGTTCGCCCCGAAACGCGACAGCTCCGTGATCAGCTCCATAATGAGAATCCGGTACCGCTGCAGCGACATCTTGCTGCCCGCAAGCTTCTCCGTAAATTCCGCAATCGCATCCAGAAGCGGCTGTTCCTCTCCCACCTTGACCTTTTTAATGATCTTCTGGATAAAAGGCTCCTCCCACGGCAGATCGGCATTCTCCTGAGGGTCGATCTCCGCAATGTTGATGGCTCTGGTATTGCCGTAGAGCACACGGTAGGACACGGCATTCTTCGCGCCGAGATAGGACATCTGCAGTTCTTCCGGACCGCTGCACACATGCCCGATTCCCGCCGTGATCTTCGCCTTGCAGACACGCTTTGCCATCTTGCAGATCTTATCCATGCAGTCGGTAAAACGTGTGATCGCCTCCTCTGCGGGCAGCTGGGTAATCACAATGCCATCCCCCAGATATGTCACGATCTTGCTGTCATATTCAGAAGCTGCCAGCTGCTCCTCCGCCAGCTTTTTCACGGAGACCGCCAGCAGAAACGGATCGATCGGAAGCGCCCCCTCCATCGGGTTGGTCGTGCTGATGTGCAGCACGGTCACCACAAAATAGGGACCCTTTAGCGTGAGGCTGCAGTTTTTTGCATATTCCTCAATGGAGTCCTCCGGAATCCGTCCGTCGATGAGCGACGTCAGGAAATTTTCCTGCAGCATCGGAAGACTCTCCAGATAATATTCCCGAAGCTTGTCAATATTGCGCTTTTCGTCCAGTTCCTTGTCCAGATTGTTCTTGATCCGCTCAAAGACCTCACGCAGTTCGTTGGCATTGATCGGCTTTAAAATGTATTCTTCCGCCTCGATTTTAATCGCTTCCCTGGCATACTCAAATTCATCAAAACCGGAGAAAATAATGACCTTGATCTTCTGGTACTGCTCCTTTAGCTTCCGGCAGAGCGTAAGGCCATCCATGTAGGGCATCTTAATATCCGTCATGACCACATCCACGGAAAGCTCTTCCGCCATCTCAAGCGCTTCCACACCGTTTCTTGCATAGCCCGCAATGCGAAAGCCCATGCCTTCCCAGTCCAGCTTCTTCATGATGACCTGGAAGACCTCTTCCTCGTCATCCACCAGCAAAACGGAATACAAACTCATATTCTCCCGCTCCTTTTCACTCGCACTCATCCATTCAACCTCCGTACTGATCCTCCATCCGCTTCCAGAGAATGCCGAGAATCACCGTACAGATAATGATCTCCGCCACTGCCACATAGACATTCACAAACACCAGAATCGCCATCAAAAAGGTAGCCGCACCGAAGAACAGCAGCAGCTTTCCTCCCGCCTTGCAGTACGCTTCCTCGTCCTTCACCGGCGGCTTATGTTTCCCGCGGATTGCCTGGCTGTCGTGCAAAACGATCAGCCGGATCGCATAATATACACAGATCACAAGTAAAAGCAGCGGAATCCCCGCCTGCTCAATAATCGCATCAACCGTCACCTTAAAAATCCTCCTGTACTCTCAAATCTAAAATAGCGGCTGGTTCTAATGTCCCAGCCGCTATTCATTATAATATACTTTTTACTTTCTTGCTATATACTTTCTGATATCCAGAGAGATTGCGATGAAGATAACAACACCGATTGCAATGTACTGTGCGTTTGCATTCATACCCAGGTACTGGAGAGCTACCTTTAACAGCTCGAATACGGCAACACCGATAATTGCGGATGATACTTTACCACGACCACCTGTTACAGATACACCACCGATCGTACAAGCTGCGATTGCTTCCATCTCGTAACCATATCCGGTCTGGACGGATGCACCGCCGGCTTTTGCACCGAGCATGAAACCTGCAAGACCATACATAGCTGCTGCTTTCATGTAGATTAAGATCAGAGTTGCTTTTACCGGAACACCGGCAACCTCTGCTGCCTGTGGGTTACCACCGATTGCATACATGTACTTGCCGTGACGGGTCATGTTGAAAATGAACCATGTGATCACCGCCACAATAATTGCGATCCAGATCAGATAGTTGATACCGAGGAACTTACCGTTAGATACGTTCGTGTACTGCTCTACATAGCCACCGAGCGGTGTTGCATTGGTTACGATAAGTCCGATACCATAAACGATCTCCATCATTGCCAGCGTGGCGATGAAAGGCGGAACGTTTAAGTAAGCAATGAAAAATCCGGTAACCGTACCGAATGCCGCACATACCAGCATGGCAATCAGTGCTACGACGAATACGTTGAGCGGCTGCATATCCGGGAAGAATTTTCCGGAATAATCCATACGCTGTAACAGCATACCGGAGATACATGCACCGAAACCGATCATACGTCCTGCAGAAAGATCACATCCTGCTGTGATAACACAGCCTGCGATACCAAGTGCAATGACGAGTCGTGAACTCATATTCATCAGAATATTCATGAAGTTGTTCTTTGTGAAGAAGTTATCGGATGTGAATCCGGTATAGATTACCAGGATGAACATGACGATGATAACTCCGTTGTTGATTAAGAAATCTTTTACTTTCTGTTGATTTGTCTTTGTCATTTTCGTCTCCTCCTATCTCATCAGAATCTCGTTGCAAAGTTCATAACCATTGCCTGTGTCATCTCTTCCGGCTGGTCGATCTCGCCGGTAATCTTACCGTTACACATAACACAGATGCGGTCTGCCATACCAAGCAGCTCAGACATTTCTGATGAAATCATGATGATTGCCTTACCCTGTGCCGCCAGTTCATTCATGATCTCGTAGATCTCATGCTTTGCACCGACATCGATACCTCTTGTCGGCTCATCCATGATCAGCACATCCGGATCATTGGCAAGCCATCTGGAAATAATAACTTTCTGCTGATTACCACCGGATAAGTTTGAAATGTGCTCGTTCATGCTCGGTGTCTTGATGGACAGCTTCTTGATGCTGTCATCCACAACTTTGTTCATCTTCTTATGATCCAGCACAAATCCTGCTTTCAGGTACTTGTTATAAATGGAGACGCCAACGTTGTCCTTGATGGACAGACAGCCGAAGATACCGTTGCCGCGGCGGTCCTCTGTGATGAGTCCGATTCCTGCATTCATCGCATCGATCGGATGCTTGATCTTTAACTTCTTGCCATGCATGTAGATCTCACCAGATGCGATACCGCGGATACCGAAGATACCTTCCATCAGCTCTGTTCTCTGGGCTCCGACCAGTCCGCCAAAGCCTAGGATTTCGCCCTTGCGAAGTGTAAAGTTCACATTCTGGAATGAATTTGCATGGATTGAGCAGAGGTTCTTGACCTCCATGATGACCTCACCTGGGGTATTCTTCTTCGCCGGATATACGTTTGTGAGCTCACGTCCTACCATCTTTGCGATGATCTGATCGGTCGTCAGC
>ERZ773143.2238-NODE-2238-length-14594-cov-5.366875_pt1 | contig 14594 bp, 10 predicted proteins | sample MGYA00580852_ERZ773143 | MGnify/ENA primary metagenome ERZ773143 (study PRJEB29015, sample SAMEA2737853) | human gut metagenome | biome: human gut; feature: human-associated habitat; material: faeces | place: China | collected 2012 ... | reverse complement strand
CGATGTGGTCGAACCCGATGGTGGCCGTGGCGATCAGACGGACGCGCGAACCGGCGAGCAGGCGCCCGTCGCAACGGGTGCGGGTGCGGATGATGAGGGCGTCGGCATCGCGCACGTCCTCCGCGGCGATCCGGCTGCCAGGCAGGTAGCGTACCTCGGCCCACGGCTCGAGAACCCCCTGCAAAAAAGGGATGGCACTGTCTGCGACGATTTTCATGGATAGTTGCTTTTTCCTGATTTCTTTTCTTTCCGGAAACAAATATAGGGAAAAATTAAATTTTTTGTACCTTTGTCATTTAAAATGAACATTTTCATTAAGCGGGGGCAGAGGTTGCAAGCATACTATCTGTGCCGGGCGCGGAAAATGGAGAATGAAATTCAACCGTATGGAACTAAACGCCTTCGATCCCGACGGGGTCGGTGTGGATAACGGAACCTATTTCGGGCTTCCTTTCGAGCCGGGAACGGCCGAACTGGTGCTGGTTTCGGCTCCGTGGGACGTGACGGTGTCGTACGGCGCCGGGACGGCCCATGCGCCCGATGCCGTGATAGAAGCCTCGACGCAGCTCGACTTCCATGAGCCGCTGGCTCCCGGCGTGTGGCGCCGCGGTATCGCCACGGCCGATGTGGACTATGCGTTGCTGGAGGAGTCGCAACGCTTGCGCAGCGATGCGGAGAAGGTGATTGCCCATCTCGAAGGCGGGGGAAGTCCCGAGGACGACTATGCGGTACGCAAGGTGCGCCGCATCAACGAAGGCTGCCGCGCCATGAACGCCAACATTGGGGCGCAGGCGGCGCGGTGGCTCGACGCAGGGAAGACCGTGGGACTGGTCGGGGGCGACCATTCGACGCCCTACGGACTGATCCGTGCCCTGGGTGACCGCCACGGGGAGTTCGGCATCCTGCATATCGACGCCCACTGCGACCTGCGCGATGCTTACGAAGGCTTCGAGTTCTCGCATGCTTCGATCATGTTCAACGTCCTGCGCGACGTGCCTTCGGTGAAAAAAATCGCCCAGGTCGCAGTGCGCGATTTCAGTGGGACGGAAGCCGCCCTGGCCGCTTCTTCCGCCCGTGTTGCCACCTTCGACGACCTGTCGCTTGCCGCCGCGATGTTCCGCGGCGAGACCTGGGACGCGCTGTGCCGGCGAATCGTGGATGCGCTGCCGCAGGAGGTTTACGTGAGCTTCGACATCGACGGCCTCACTTTTGAGAACTGTCCCCATACGGGTACGCCCGTCTGCGGGGGGCTTACGTTCAATCAGGCCGTGTGGCTGCTCGATACGCTCGTGCGTTCGGGGCGCCGCATTATCGGGTTCGACGTCGTGGAGGTCGCTCCGGCGCCCGAAGCGAAAGTGGATGCCATCACCGGGGCGCGCATGCTCTGGAAATTGTGTAATTTGACATTAAAATCAAACGGACGGTAAATGCGACTATTTTCAATGTACCGCTGGGTACGTGAGCGTCATATGATCGGTATACGCGGCCGCAATTTTCTGGAAGCCCCCTGGGCGGGAGGCGTCGTACTGCTCGGTTGTGTGATCGTAGCCATGCTGCTGGCCAACCTGCCCGGGACTTCGCTCTATTACCGCCATCTGCTCGAAACGGATCTTTCGCTGATGGTGCACAGCCCCGACGGGCTGATCGACTGGGTTTTCCCGCGCGGAATGACCGTCGAGAAGCTGATTAACGACGGCCTGATGGTGATTTTCTTTTTCGCCGTCGGACTCGAAATAAAGCGGGAGATCGTTTGCGGGCAGCTTTCGTCGGCACGCCAGGCCATCCTGCCTGTATTGGCGGCCGCAGGCGGCATGCTCGCCCCTGCGATCATTTTCCTGTTCTTCAACCACGGCACCATAGCGGCCAACGGATGGGGTATACCCACGGCCACGGACATCGCCTTTGCCATCGGCATCCTTTCGATGCTGGGCGACCGCGTGCCGGTTTCGCTCAAAATATTCCTCACGGCACTGGCCATCGCCGACGACCTGGGGGCAATCCTGGTCATCGCGCTCTTTTACGGGGGGCAGGTGCAGATAAGCTGCCTGCTGGCGGCATTGGTCATCATGCTCGCGGTCTACTTCATGAAGGAGATGGGCGAAAAACGCATGTTCTTCTACCTGGTGCCCGCCGTGGTGATCTGGGGGTTGTTCTACTATTCGGGCGTGCATTCGGCCATTTCGGGCGTGGCGATGGCCATGCTGATCCCGATGACGCCCCGTTACAGCAAGGAGTATTTCGCCCATAAGATGCGCCACCTGAAGGAGTTGATGCTGGCTGCGAGAACGTCGGGCGATGATTTTCCCAACGAGCACCACCGGTTCTACATGCGCCGCATGCGTTTGCTGGCGGCCGACTCGGTGGGTATGAGCTACCGCCTGGAGCATTCGCTGGCGCCCTATGTCACGTTCCTGGTGATGCCGATTTTCGCACTGGCGAACGCCGGTGTCGAGATCACCTCGCCCGAGTACCTGAATATTTTTCACTATTCGTCCGAGATCGGGTCGATCGGGATGGGTATTTTCTTCGGGCTCGTGGTCGGTAAGCCTTTGGGCATATTTCTTGCGAGCTGGGGTGCCGTGAAATCCGGCCTTGCCGTGATGCCCGAGGGGGCTACATGGCGCCTGTTGCTGGCCGTGGCCTGCCTGGGCGGCATAGGTTTCACGATGTCGTTGTTCGTCGATGCGCTGGCCTACACCGAACCCGACCTGATCGACCGGGGCAAGATAGCGATCCTGATGGGCTCGACGGCCGCGGCCGTGCTGGGAAGCCTGCTGATTTTGGTTTTTTCGAAGAAACGGAAATAAATAATATGCGTAAAACATTTTTTGCCCTGACAGCCATGGCGTTGCTGGCCGGAGCCTGCTCCAGGAAGTCGGGCGGGGGCGTGAAACTCAAGGCCGACACCGATTCGGTAGCTTATATCATCGGTATGAACGTGGGCATGAACCTGCTCAAAATGGATTCGACGCTCAACGTCAATGCCGTATGCGAGGGTATCCGCGACGTGTTCCGTGCCGGGGCGAAACTCTCGGCGGACGATGCCGAGGTCTATTACCTGCGTTACATGAACTATGTGCTGCCCGAAAAGGCGCGTGCCTACGAGGAGCAGTTCCTCGCGGACTTCGCCAAATCGAACCGCAGCTATGCCCGCACGCCGTCGGGCGTGACCTACGCCGTGGAGGTGCTGGGCGATCAGGAGCAGATTCCGGTTTCCGACCGGGACAGCGTTGCGCTGCGCTACATCATCCGCACGGCCGACGGGGCCGACGTCTACTCCTCCTACGAGCGCCGCGACACGCTGCGCACGTCGCTCGGCAGCCTGAACAAAGGGATGAAGGAGAGCGTGAAGCTGATCGGCAAGGGCGGGAAGATCAATGCATGGATGCCTTCTGCGGTTGCCTATGGCTCTGCGGGGGACAAAGAGCTCGGGATCCGGCCCAATGCCACGCTTTATTACGAAATCGAGCTTGTCGATCTCGACAAATATACGAATTGGTCGCGGCGCAATAATTTACGCCGGTAATTTGGGGCGATATCGTAATTATTTTATAACTTTGCGCGGGTGAACCCCGAACAGGCTCAAACGATTAGACTAAACATATTCAAAAAACGATGAAAAAGATTCTTTTTGCCGCGGCGCTTGCGGGTGCCGCAATCCTGACCGCCTGCGGAGACAAGGGCGGCGGTGTCCGTATGGGCAGCCTTTCCGAATTCGACTCGCTGTCGTATGTGCTGGGTGCGAACATTGGTAACGGTATAAATTTTGAAATGAGGGACATCCCCTTCGATTTCAAGGCCATCGACAAGGGTATCAAGGAAAGTGCGATGGGTAAGGCTACGCAGGAGCACGACAAATCGCTCGAAATGCTGCGCGAGTACTTCATGACCAAGCGCGGCGAGCGCGCCCAGGCAATCGCCGCCAAACGTGCCGAGCAGGACAGCATCCGTCTGGCCGGAGGCGACAGCACGAAGGTCGAATATCCCACGGCCGACCCTGCCATGTTCGAGAACGAGGAGGAGCGCGCCGAGATTTCGTATGCTTTCGGTAACGACATCGGTTACAACATCAGCCAGAGCGGTATGCCCATACAGCTGGTTTGGATCGGTCAGGCCATGCAGGACGTACGTGACGGCAAGGCCAAGATGACCGAGGACGAGGTAAACCAGTACCTGCAATATTATTTCATGGTGAAGCGCCCTGCCGAGAATGCCGCCGCATCGAAGGCATGGCTGGAGAAGACCGAGAAGAAGTCGGGCGTCAAGAAGACCGAGTCGGGCCTGCTCTACAAAGTTACCAAGGAGGGCGACGCTGCCAAGATGGCGAAGGATCCCCGCGATGTGGTTCGGGTACACTATACCGGATATACGCGTGAAGGCAAGGTGTTCGACACCTCGATCTTCAAGAACCGCTCGAAAGAGCAGCAGGAGATGATGCGCAAGCAGAGCCCCGATTCGTTCGATGAAAAGGGCGCTCCCAAGGAGGCTGACGAACCCGCCAAGTTCCCGCTGAACCGTGTCATCAAGGGTTGGACGGAAGGTCTCCAGCTCGTGGGCGAGGGCGGTAAGATCACGCTCTGGATTCCGAGCGACCTGGCTTACGGTACGCGTGGTGCAGGCCGTGACATCGGCCCCAACGAGGCGCTCCAGTTCGATGTGGAAGTGATCGAAGTAATCCCTTACGAGGAGCCCGCACCGGCCGATTCGACCGCGACGACTCCTGCACCGGCACCTGCAAAATAAGCGGGATGCATTTCCGGAAGATATTTGGAAGCGGGCTCCGAGCGGAGCCCGCTTCTTTTTTATATAAATAGGTATTCCATCGGTGTGAACCGGATGCCGTCGACGGTGCGTTCGTCGCCGGTCGCGCGGAATCCCAGCCTGCGGTAGGCTCCGACGGCATAGGGCGAGGAGTTTACCGTGATCCGGGGCGTGTCCGGTGCCGTGCGGCAGTGGTCGCGCAGTGTTGAGAACAGGGCCCGGGCGATGCCCTGCCGATGGCAGGCTTTCTCCACGAAAAGCAGGCACAGGTGGCTGCGTCGCGTCAGGGCGATGATCCCGACGAGCCTTCCCCGCCGGAAAGCGCCCCACGATTGCATCGACCCGTTGCGGTGCTGTGCCGCGAGGGCTTCCGGTGCGACAAAGCGGAGGAATGTGCCGATGCCCTCGGGGCTGTATTCCGGGGCTTCGAACTCGGCGAAGACGCGCCCAGCGAGGGCGGATGCTGCCGGCAGTTCCGTTTCGTGCAGGGGGCGTATGGCGGTGTCGGTAGGTTTTTCCATGTTTATGCGTATAAAGCAACGGCGGCCGGAAATCGCTCCGGCCGCCGCTGTGTATGGTGTCTGCCCGTTTTAGAACGGCAGGTCGTCCACTTCTGCCGGGGAAGAGGCGTATGAGGGCTCTTCGGGAATGGGCGGCATGTCGGGCATCGGGGCGGCGGATTCGGCCTGCTTGGGTTGGATGCGCCATGCGCGGATGTCGGTGTACCAGCGGCCGTTGTATTCGCGCGACTCGATGTTGACCGAGACGGTGTAGGCGGCACCCTCTTTCAGCCGGGCGACGTCTTCGGGCTTGTTGAAGAACGTCACGCAGATTTTGCGTGCGAACGAGCCTTCGTTCATCTCGAACACTACGTCCTGGCGCTGCCAGTCGCCGCGTGCGGAGGTGCCTTTCGTCACGGGCATTATTTTGTAAACGGTTCCTTCGAATTCCATGGTATCGATGTAAAATGTGTTGATAGATTTGTTTGTGACAAAGGTAGGAAAAAAATCGGGACATTCGGAGCGGGAGCGGTTGAAAAAGCCGTAAGAATTTTTTGCCGGGCGGGGCGTAACGGCCGAATCTCCCCCGATTCGCAGTCCAAAAACCTCAATTTGATGCCGCAACACCCGCATCCTGCATATTTTCATTGTTTTTTGCACGGCCAACGCCGGACTCCCTATGTTCGGTTGCCTGTCCGGTCGGCCAGTACAGCCGGGTAAGATGATTTTGTGCGATTTCCGGCCTGCCCGAAGGGCGGGTTTTTCATTTTTGCACGCTGCATGCCCGGCTGTCCGGTAGCTTGGGTATTGTGCGCTGCCTGCCTGATATTCGGTTGTTTGCCGGGCTTTGGCGGCAGGTAGGCAGCCTGTGCGGGGATAGTACCTTTGCCGGAAAAGTTCGAAATATGATTTTTTATATTCGAAAAATGACTTTTTGGATTCGTATTTTTTGCAAGAGCGTGTAAAAGTAAAATAAAAACATTATTTTTGGCTTCAAAGGAAATTAAAAACAACCTGAAACGAAACCAAATCTTAATGATTATGAAAAAACTATTACTATTGTTCCCATTGCTGCTAAGCTGCCTGTGGGGCATTGCCGCAGATGAGTTTCGTGTGGCGGAACTGAGGTGTGAATACCGGGACAACCCGTTGGCGATCAATACGCTGACGCCGCAATTCAGTTGGCAGACGCTTTCCGTCGGCCGCGGATTCCTGCAGGCCGGGTATCAGATTCAGGTGGCGTCCGACCCCGCCGACCTGGCCAGGGGCCGGAAGCTGTTGTGGGACGAACAACGTAAATCCGATGTCTCACTGCATGTGCGCTATGCCGGGCGGACGCTGAAGCCGGGGCAGCGCTATTACTGGCGCGTGCGGGTGAGCGATGCTGCGGGGAATTATTCGCCGTGGAGCGAAATCCGCTCGTTCGCGGTCGGCCTGCTCGACGGCAGCGATTGGGACGGAGCCCGGTGGATCGCCTTCGAGGAGCTGCCCGACAGCCTGCGCGTGGTGCCCGGACAGGAGTTCAACAAAATAAAGATCGGCGACAGGAAAACGGCGCTCAACCGGCTGCCGCAGTTCCGCCGTGAAGTGAAGGTTACCAAGCCCGTCGAGCGGGCGACGGTCTATGTCAGCGGCCTGGGACAGTTCGAGTTGTTTCTGAACGGGGCGAAGGTGGGCGACAATTTCCTCGACCCTGCGTGGAGCGACTACGACAGGCAGGTGTGCTACCAGACGTTCGACATCAGCGAAGAATTGCAGCCGGGAGGCAACGTGTTCGGTGTGATGCTCGGCAACGGCCTCTACAATGTGCCGCGCGAACGCTATTTCAAGGCGCTCATCAGCTTCGGTTATCCCAAGATGATCTTCAAGGCCGAGATCGAGTATGCCGACGGGACGCACGAGACTATTGTCAGCGACCGCGCCTGGCGTGTGACCGAAAGCCCCGTGACGTACAGCAGCATCTTCGGCGGCGAGGATTACGATGCGACGCGCGAGCGGACAGGATGGATGCTGCCCGGCTACGACGCTTCGGCCTGGGCCGAGCCGCTGGTGACGACCCAGCGCGGGAAGTTGGTTTCCCCCGTCGCCGAACCCGTGCGGGTGATGGAAGAGTTCCCCGTGGTCTCGATCCGCAAGACCCGCCACGGCAAATGGCTCTACGACATGGGCCAGAACTTCTCGGGGACGGTGCAGCTGGAAGTCCGCGGCAAACGCGGGCAGAGCGTGCAGCTCAACACCACCGAGCTGTTCAATTTCGAGTGCGACTCGATTACCGAATGCGGCGGCTACCGCGGTGAATACAGGTTGACCTACACCCTGCGCGGCGACGAGGTGGAGACGTGGCGCCCCCAGTTCACCTATTTCGGACAGCGTTACGTGTTGGTGAGCAATGCCGTCCCGGCCGGAGAGGAGAATCCCGAGGGGCTTCCCGAGATCGTTACCCTCCGCGGCCTGCATACGCGCAACGCCACCCGGATGGCCGGGACGTTCCACTGTTCGAACAACCTGCTCAACAAGACCGAGGAGCTTATCGCGTGGGGTATCAAGGGCAATATGGTGAGCTATTTCACCGACTGCCCCCACCGCGAGAAGCTGCCGTGGATCGAGCAGCTGCACCTGATGTTCGGGTCGCTGCAATCGAAGTTCGACGTGTATACCCTCTACGACAAGATGCTGACCGACATGGAGCTCGCGCAGACTCCCGAGGGGCTTATTCCCGATATCTGCCCCGAATATGTCACTTTCCTCGACGGATTCCGCGATTCGCCCGAGTGGGGCAGTGCGTTCGTGCTGGCGCCGTGGCTGGTCTACGAGTACTACGGTGATTTCCGGTTGGTCGAACGGCATTACGAGGCGATGAAGCGCTATGTGGATTACCTCGGCACGAAGGCCGACGGGCATATCCTTTCCCACGGGCTCGGCGACTGGTGCGACCTGGGGCCCAAATACCCCGGCCGAGCGCAGCTCACCTCCCTGGCCGGAACGGCGACACCGATCTATTATATGGACGCCGAGACGATCCGCAAGGCGGCCGAGAAGATGGGGCGCAAGGAGGATGCCGCGAAATACGGGAAGCTGGCACAGGATATCCGCAAGGCCTACAACGAAAAATACTATCATCCCCAGACCGGGAGTTATGACAAGAACAGCCAGGCCGGCAATGCGCTGGCGCTCTACTCAGGCATTTGCGAGCCGCAGAACCGCGATGCCGTGCTGGCGAACCTGGTGCAGGACATCCGCAGCCGCGGCAATGCGCTGACGGCGGGCGACGTGGGATACAACTACGTGCTGCGGGCGCTGGAGCAGAGCGGGAATTCGCAGGTGATCTTCGACATGAACTCGCGATACGACGTATACGGCTACGGTTATATGCTCGCCCAAGGCGCCACGGCGCTGCCCGAATCATGGCAGGCACTGCCCCGCAAGTCGCATAACCATCTGATGCTGGGACACCTGCTCGAATGGTTTTATACCTATGTGGGCGGCATCCGCCGCGACGATTCGGTGCAGGCCTATAAGAAATTCATCGTCAGGCCCGAGATCGTGGGAGACCTGCGCAGCGCCGAGGCCTCGTTCCGCTCGCCCTATGGACTGATCCGCAGCGAGTGGACGACCGAACAGGGCGGTTTCGACCTGTTGGTCGAGGTGCCGGCCAACACAACGGCGCGGATATACGTCCCCGCCCCTGCCGGCAGCCGGGTTTGCGAAAGCGGGCTCGAAGTCGCGCAGTGCAAGGATGTCGAAAGCCTCGGTACGGAGGACGGGTACCGCGTATTCGGCGTTGGGTCGGGTATCTACCGCTTCAGCGTGCGATAGGCGATCCGGTTTGGAAAAGGGGGCCGTACTGTGCAGGTACGGCCTTCCTTTTGTTTTGCCGCTGCGATGCCGTCAGGGCGCTCCGCAGAGTCCCCGCAAGGTTCCTGCATTATTCCCGCAGACTTCCCGCAAGATGCCCGCATTCCCCGTAAGCCGTTGTGCCGCCGGTGTTTCCCGTGCCGCCGGTGCCGTTGGTGCTTCTGGTGCTGCCGTGCCTGCGCTATATCACCGCCGCCTGCGGATTTCGCCGGGACGGGGCGTTTTTCCGGCGGACAATGAAAGAAAAGGGGGATGGTTGTAGTTTTTAATAATATTTACTATCTTTACGCCCAGGTTGTTAGGTGATAATTTCCGGCATGGGAAGCTGGCTGTGGGGCGATTCGATTACGGATCGTAACTTTACGCGGTGGAATTTCGCAAATGCCGAACCTATCCGATAATTTAAATTATAGAATGATGTGTGATCCGATTAAATCGATCGCAACCCGTTTGCGCGGATTGCGCGAGGTGCTCGAACTTTCGGAGCAGGAAGTGGCGGACAGTTGCCGTCTGTCGGTCGACGAGTACAGGGATATGGAGAGCGGCGATGCCGATATTTCGGTCAATGTGCTGCAAACCATAGCCCGCCGCTACGGGATCAGCCTGGATGTGCTGATGTTCGGCGAGGAGCCCAAGATGAACTCCTATTTCATCACCCGTGCCGGCACGGGTGTATCGGTCGAACGGCGTACGGCCTATAAGTACGAGGCGCTGGCCTCGGGTTTCCGCGACCGCAGGGCCGACCCCTTCATCGTGACGGTGGAGCCTTCGGCCGCCGATGCCCCGATGCACCTGAACTGCCACACGGGGCAGGAGATGAACTACGTGCTGGAGGGCCGCCTGCTGATCGGGCTGAACGGCAAGGAGATCGTACTGAACACGGGCGACAGCCTCTATTTCGATTCGGGCCTGCCGCACGGGATGAAAGCCCTCGACGGCAAAACGGTGCGGTTTCTGGCCATAATAATGTAACGGCAGCATGGTAGAGCGATTTTTATCCCAGACCTCCTTCGTCTCGCAGGAGGATTACCGGAAGAACCTGCACATACGGGTTCCGGAGAATTTCAATTTCGGCTACGACGTGGTGGACGCATACGCCGCCGAGCAGCCCGGCAAGGAGGCGCTGCTCCGCGCGGCCCGGGCGTGTCTGCATGCGGCGCTGCCGCCGCGTGCCGCGGGCAGTGTGCTGGAAATCTGCCGTCTTGCCAACAAAATTTTCAGCGGTTACATCGGCGGGCAGCTGGTGGACGCCCTGCTCGTGGGCGGGGAAACATTTGCGCTGATGTCGATCTTCGGGCTGGAATACGCACCGCTGCTGGCCGTGCTGGTCGGCGTGACAAACATTGTCCCGGTGCTGGGGCCGTTCCTCGGCGCGGTGCCGGGGCTCATCATCCTGCTGCTGGAATTGCCCTGGAAGGCGGCAGAATTTGCCATCATTATTTTTGTGGTCCAGCAGGTGGACGGCAACTTTATTGCGCCGCGCATTCTGGGTGGGGCCACCGGCCTGCCGGGGCTGGGCGTGCTGTTGGCCATCGTGGTGGGCGGGGCGTGGTTCGGCATCCCGGGCATGGTGCTGGGTGTGCCGACGCTGGCCGTGCTGGCGGCGCTGCTCAAACAGGCTGTCGGGGCAGGGCTGACGGCCCGCGGCCTGGATGAAAACGGTGAGCCGCGCCGGAATTTACCAGGCGGGCCGCAAGAAAATTAACAAGTTATTCCTTGCAATACAGGCGTGCATAGCGTACAATACTCTTGTAAAATGATGTAAAAGGAGCGGAGCATTTGAAAGAGGAACATATCTGGACCAAAAAGCCGGAGACGATGCTGGACTGGTTCTGCGTGGTCGGGGCCTGTATTGCGCTGTATCTGGCTTTGAACAATCTGGGGTACTTTCTGGGGAAAATCGGTGTGTTTATCGGCATCGTGTCGCCGTTTGCGGGTGGCATAGTCATTGCCTATGTGCTTGACCCGATGGTCAAGTTCTTCTACACAAAGCTGTTTAAAGAGAAGAAAAAGACGCGCGGATTCGCGATTCTTCTGGCGTATCTGGTGGCAATTCTGCTGCTTGTGCTGCTGGCATGGCTGGTCATCCCGCAGATCGTGGACAGCATCGCCATGCTGTTTACGAACTTCCCAAGCTACATACACAGCGTACAGGATATGCTGGGCATGGTTCAGGAGCGCTTCGGCGTTGACCTGTCGTCGGCCACAAAAGTGCTGGACGATTCCGAGGCGATGGTCAAGGAAATCTACAACATGGCCAGCGCCGCCATGCCGCAGATCGTGGCCAGCATCGGCAGCGTGGCATCGAACTTTGTGGCGATCTTCACCTCGATTGCGGCCAGCATCTATATGCTGGCGGACAAGGAGCATCTGCTCCATCAGCTGCGCACGCTGGCGCATGCCTTCCTGCCGGAAAAGGCTGCGGAAAACACGCTGCGCATCTGCCATTATGCCAACGTGAATTTCACGGGCTTCTTTGTGGGCAAGATCATTGACTCAGCCATCATCGGCGTTATCACGTTTGTGGCAATGGCGATCCTGCGGCTCGATTTTGCACTGCTCATCAGTGTGTTTATCGGCATCACGAATATTATCCCGGTATTTGGCCCCTTCATCGGCGCGATCCCCAGCATCTTCATTCTGCTGTTGGTTGACCCGATCCAGGCGGTCATCTTCGGCGTGCTGATTCTGGTCATCCAGCAGGTGGACGGCAACTTCATCGGCCCGAAGATCCTGGGCTCGTCCATCGGCATCTCTGCCTTGTGGATCCTGTTTTCCATCGTGGTCGGCGGCGACCTGTTCGGTCTTGTGGGCATGGTCGTCGGCGTGCCGCTCTTTGCGACCTTCTACGGTCTGGCGCGGGAATTTGTGCACTATATGCTGGACAAGCGCGGGCTGGACAGTGAGGGTAACCACGTTGGTGAAGTGGTGGAGGATGAGGAGAACGTGTTTGAGTGATGCAAGGGGGGAACGGGCGGTGTAATGCACGCCCGGCAAAGCCCCTCTGTCCTTTCTTTGTAAAGAGAGGACCAAAGAAATTTCAGCGTCTTACCCCAAAAGCAAAGCACCTGTTTACTGCTTTTTACCGCAGTAAACAGGTGCTTATTTTTTATGGCCTTGTCTGTGGCTGATTCTGTGCGCCCGGCAGCAGGGTCACCACATCCCGCAGCAGCACCAGCGGGCTTTCGCCCTTCTGCACGCGCAGGCTGAAATAAGGTCGGCCCAGTGCATTGTACAGCACCCGATGCGGGAACTTTTCCATGACCTCGCCCAGCTGCTTTGGCCCGACGATGTCACTATACAAAATCAGCTGGTCGCCGCGCTGGACGATCTCCGCAATGCCGACGCGGGCTGCGGTCACGCGCACGAGGGAGACGTCCACCAGCCCCTGCACGCTCTTGGGCGGGCTGCCATAGCGGTCGATCAGCTCGTCGAGCACATCCTCGGCGTCGCTCGTCGTCTCGATGGCTGCAATGCGCTTGTATGCCTCGATGCGCCCGGCAGCGTCCGGGATATACTCCTCAGGCAGGAATGCGTCCACGGTGATGTCCACCAGGCAGTCGCTCTTGTCGGGGGCGGGGGCCTCGCCGCGGGCCGTGGCAATGGCCTGACCCAGCATCTTCACGTACAAATCGTAGCCGACGGCCTCCATGTGGCCGTGCTGGCTGTGGCCCAAAAGACTGCCCGCACCGCGGATCTGCAAGTCGCGCATCGCAATGCGGAAGCCCGACCCGAACGACGTGAACTCCCGGATGGCCGAAAGCCGCTTGGCCGCGATCTCGGTCAGCACCTTATCGCGTGTGAACGTAAAATACGCATACGCCTTGCGGGAGCTGCGTCCCACGCGCCCGCGGATCTGGTACAGCTGGCTCAATCCCATGCGGTCCGCATTTTCAATGATCAGCGTGTTGCAGTTGCGCACGTCCACGCCGGTCTCAATTAAGGTGGTGCAGACAAGGATGTCGATCTCGTTGTCCAGCAATTGCTGCCACACCGACGAAATCTGTTCCTCGGTCATCTTGCCGTGGGCAATGCCGATACGCGCCCCGGGCACGAGCTTGCCCACCCGCGCGGCGCATTCCTCAATGTTGTCCACGCGGTTGTGCAGGTAGTATACCTGCCCGCCGCGGGCCAGCTCCTTGCGGATGGCCTCGGACACGATGCCCTCGTCGTACTCGAGCACATAGGTTTCAATCGGCTGGCGCTCAAACGGCGGCTGCTCAATTGTGCTCATATCGCGGATGCCCGACAGCGCCATGTTCAGCGTGCGGGGGATCGGCGTAGCCGATAGCGTCAGCATATCGACGCCGATGAAGCTCTCTTTGAGCTTTTCCTTGTGCTTGACGCCGAACCGCTGCTCCTCGTCGATGATGACAAGGCCCAGGTCCTTGAATTTCACATCGCCGGACAGCAGCCGGTGCGTGCCGACTACAATGTCCACGGTGCCGTCCTTCAGCCCGCGCAGCGTCTCCTTCTGCTCCTTGGCGGTGCGGTAGCGGGATAAAAGCCCGATGCGGATGGGAAAGGACTCCATGCGGGTCAGCGCGGTGTTGAAGTGCTGCCACGCCAGAATCGTCGTGGGGGCCAGGATCGCGCACTGCTTGCCGCCCATCACGCATTTGAACGCGGCGCGCAGTGCGACCTCGGTCTTGCCGACGCCGACGTCACCGCAGAGCAGCCGGTCCATCGGCCACGGCTCCTCCATATCGTGCTTGATGTCTGCCGCGCAGGTCAGCTGGTCGGACGTTTCCTCATAGGCAAAGCGCTGTTCAAAATCACCCTGCCAGGTGTCGTCGGCGGGGAAGGCGTAGCCGTGCGCCTGCTTGCGGCGGGCGTACAGCTCGATCAGCTCCTTCGCCATCTGCTCCGTCGCAGCCTTGACCTTCTTGCGGGTCTTGGCCCAATCGCTGCCGCCCAGGCGGCTCAGCTTCACGTTGTCGCTGTCGCCCGGCGCAGTGTAGCGGGACAAAAGGTCCAGCTGGGTGACGGGCACGTACAGCACGTCCTTTTTGTCGTACTCGATGCGCAGATAGTCCTTTGTGACGCCCTGCACGGCCATCCGCTGGATGCCCGCGTACCGCCCGATGCCGTGGTTCTGGTGAACGACCAGATCGCCCACCGAGATTTCGCTCAGGCTGTTCAGCGCGTCCTTATTGCGCTTTTTCTTCTTCTGTGCGCCGCTCACGCCGAAGGCGCGGGCCGTAAACACGGCGTATTTCGCAAACGGCAGGCTGCACCCGGCGGAAAGCTGCCCCGGCAGGATCTGCACCAACCCGGCGCTCGGCTCCGCCGCCGCGTCCGTCGTGACGTTCAGCCCTTTGGTGCGCAGGTCGGCGCAGTTCTCGGTCGGCGTCGCCGCGCCGTAGACCGAAGGCAGCGTCAGCGACTGCGTGAGCATGTCCTTCGTGTCGCGGATGAAGAAATCGCCCGTGAACGAAAGGCGGTTTTGCAGGAAGCTCAGGTCGAGGCCGAGGTTGT
>ERZ773143.2216-NODE-2216-length-14686-cov-2.948397_pt1 | contig 14686 bp, 17 predicted proteins | sample MGYA00580852_ERZ773143 | MGnify/ENA primary metagenome ERZ773143 (study PRJEB29015, sample SAMEA2737853) | human gut metagenome | biome: human gut; feature: human-associated habitat; material: faeces | place: China | collected 2012 ... | reverse complement strand
AGCATATCCAGTCCCTGGAGAATCAATATGGAGTTTCTTTATTTACCTATGCCAACCGGCGTTTGCAGAAAACCAGGGAAGGCGAGGTCCTGCAGCAGTATGTGCAGACGCTTCGGTACAATGAAGAAAAACTGATGGAAAAGCCGCTTTACTTTGACACTTCTTTTTCGGGTGATTATCTGCAAAAAGAGGGCGTTTCGGGAATGCTTACAAAAGAAGCATTTGTCGATTTGATTCATGCGATGGGAAGTGACCGTGTCCTGTTCGGAACGGACAGTCCGTGGAGTGGGCAAAAAGATGCGGTGCAGTGGTTTATGGAAACCGATTTAACAGAGACAGAAAAAAAGAAGATTTTATCTGACAATTTCATTCGAATAATTGGAATTTAAGAGTGACAAAAGACCCACCAATTGTCGGGAGCAGACAAGTTTTGGTGGGTCTTTTTATATGCAGAAAATTTTCTTATAAGAAAATGTATTTCAAAACAAACAATACTGCTAAGATATACATCAAAGGTTTAATTTTCTTAGCTTTTCCACAGCATAAGTTAATTACAACATAAGAAATTACGCCGAGTGCGATACCTTCGGAGATGCTGTACATCAAAGGCATTGCAAGCATAGCAAGGTATGCAGGAACGGCTTCTGTAATATCTTCAAAGTCAATCGAGATGATAGAAGAAATCATCAAAAATCCAACGAAGATTAATGCCGGTGCAGTAGCAAAGGATGGAATTGCTGTGAAAATTGGCGCAAATACGATAGCCAATAAGAACAGCAGACCGGTTACCATTGCAGATAAACCGGTACGTCCACCGGCTGCAACACCAGCGGAGGACTCAACGTAAGTAGTAGTAGTTGATGTTCCGAAAATAGCACCAACCGAAGTTGCGATGGCATCTGCCAAAAGAGCCGGACGGATGCGAGGAAGTTTTCCTTCTTCATCAAGCATATTCGCTTTGGTGGAAACACCAATCAAAGTTCCGAGCGTATCGAAAATGTCAACAAACAAAAAGGCAAATAAAACAGCGATGAAGTTCAGGATATCAACACCTGAGAAATCAACGTTGAAGCACTGGCCAAATGTTGTTCCAAATGCACCAAAGTCAATCATGCGGAAAGTTGGATAAAGGGAGTAGAACTCTTTACCATCCGGTACATAAAGACCAATTGCTTCGCAAATCATACCAAGAATCCATGTGGCAAGAATACCAATCAAAATGGAACCTTTGATATTTTTGTGATGCAGAACAACGATGATGAACAAACCAATTAAAGCAAGCAGGGCACCAATACCGATGGTATGGAAATCGCCTACAAATTTTACATAAGTCAAAAGAGTAGAATCATCGTTGACAACAAGGTTTGCACCCTGAAGGCCGATGAAAGCGATAAACAAGCCGATGCCGGCGCTTACGCCTTTTTTCAGAGCCATTGGAATGGCATTAAAGATGGCTTCACGTACATTTGTCAAAGATAATACGATGAAAATCAAACCTTCAACAAATACGGCAAGCAAAGCAATCTGCCAGGAATATCCCATATTGCCGCAAACGGTGAATGCCATGTATGCATTCAGTCCCATACCCGGTGCAAGGGCAAATGGATAGTTGGCTAACAGAGCCATAGCCATACAGCCGACGAAAGATGCCAGTGCGGTTGCCAAAAGAATGGCATCGGAATTCATTCCGGTAGCACTTAAAATATTTGGATTGACAGCGAGGATGTAAGCCATAGCCATAAATGTTGTCAGACCGGCAACAACCTCAGTACGGAAAGAGGTATTATTCTCTTTCAGTTTGAACATTTTTTCTAACATGAAATGCTCCTCCTTGTAAGTGATAGATATATTGCGCTCACGTGCTCCCTTCGCGAGGCGGTAAAAGGCAGCAAATAGCTGCCTATTTCCCTTCGTAAATAATTAAAGAAGACACGTCGTACTGCGACAATTGTTCTCTTCCCTTTAAGCCGGCAAGTTCCATCATAAATACAATTTTAGCAACTTCTCCGCCTAATTCCTCAACTAAGGAGGCACATGCTTTTACTGTACCGCCGGTTGCGATAAGGTCGTCCACGATAACAACTTTCTGACCTTTTTTAATGGAATCCTTGTGAAGCTCAATTGCTGCACTGCCATATTCCAAATCATATTCTGCAGTTACTGTTTCACAAGGCAGTTTTCCCTTCTTACGGCATGGCACAAATGGTTTGCCCATTGCATAGGCAATCGGTACACCAAAAATAAATCCACGGGATTCCGTTCCGACAATTACATCAAAATCCACATCTTTGAGTGTTTCAATCATGGAATCAATCGCAAGCTTCAATCCTTCTGCGTCCTGCAAAATCGTTGTAATGTCGCGAAAAATAATTCCCTTTTCCGGAAAGTCAGGAATACTCCGGATATATTCTTCTAATTTTTTCACAATGAGTACCTCGTTTCTTTTTGAATGTTTGGTGAAAAACTACGTTCTTTACCTTTCTATTATAATAAGAGATAAAAATATAATCAAGGTAAAATATTGGTTTTGCGGGGCGTCTTGGGGAAGGGGCCGATGAATGGCGCTCTCGCTCGACAAACACACAGGGGTATCGGCGTGCAAAATACGCACAGCCTGATACCCGTGCGTTTGTAACCATTCATCGAAACCCCTTCCCCAAGACACCAAAGACACCATCGCTCCTGCAAAAATAATATTTTGTGTAGAGAGTGAGAAAAATATGGAGTATAATCCGATAAATGCTTTAAAAATGAAAAGTTTTTCGGGTTATACTCCGAAAAAACCTTATCGTTGGGCTGTGACAAATGTTTGCTGCCAGTTCCTTTGTATTCCAGTAATTCCGGAGAAAAGCTTTGTGACTTGTGGGTACAAACACGTGGGTATGAGGCTTGCGTATTTTGCATGCCCATACCCTTACGTGTTTGTTAAACGGGAGTGCCCACGAGACGCAAAGCTTTTCTCCGGAATTACGGAAAACAAAAAACTTGACACAAACTGAAGGAGTATTAGGGTTGAGAACTGTCGAAAAACGTGGTATTCTATTAGAGGATTTAATCCATTACAACAATGAATAGAGAACGAGGAGGACATCATGGGCGGTTTTTTTGGAGTGGCATCGAAGGATGACTGCGTATTTGATTTGTTTTTTGGAACCGATTATCATTCCCATCTGGGAACAAGACGTGCCGGAATGGCGGTGTATGGAGAGGACGGGTTTGACCGTGCAATTCACAATATAGAAAATGCACCATTTCGGACGAAATTTGATAAAGACATGCAGAAAATGAAGGGATATTACGGGATTGGCTGCATTTCCGATTTTGAGCCACAGCCATTGATTGTGCGTTCCCATCATGGCACATTTGCCATTACAACCGTGGGAAAAATTAACAATGCACAGGAAATTGTGGATGAAATTTTCAATGATAATAACACTCATTTTCTGGAAATGAGTGGCGGAGATATTAACCCGACAGAACTTGTGGCAGCGATTATTAACCAGAAAGAGAACTTGATTGAGGGTATCCATTATGCCTTAGAGCGGATTGATGGTTCTTTAACGTTAATGATTCTTACACCAAAGGGCATTTATGCAGCGCGTGATAAATATGGAAGAACACCGCTTGTGATTGGACATAAAGAAGATGCTTATTGTATGGCAATGGAATCTTTCTCGTTCCAAAATTTAGGATACCGTCCACTAAAGGAATTAGGACCGGGTGAGATTGTAATTGTAAATCAAGAGGGAATTAAAACGCTGATGGCACCGGGAAGCAAGATGCGGATTTGCACATTCTTGTGGGTGTACTATGGTTATCCATCCAGTTCCTACGAGGGAATCAGTGTTGAGCAGATGCGTTATAACTGCGGGAAAAATATGGCAAAACGTGACCATGTAAAACCGGATATTGTTGCCGGGGTTCCGGATTCCGGTACGGCACATGCGGTTGGTTATGCAAATGAGTCCGGTGTTCCATTTTCAAGACCATTTATCAAATATACACCGACGTGGCCGCGCTCCTTTATGCCGACAGTTCAGAGTAAGCGTGATATGATTGCGAAAATGAAAATGCTTGCTGTGCATGATTTGATTCAGGATAGAAGTATTCTTTTGATTGACGATTCCATTGTCCGCGGAACACAGCTTCGTGAAACGACGGAATTTCTGTATGACAGCGGGGCAAAGGAAGTACATATTCGTCCGGCGTGTCCACCGCTTGTATATGGATGTAAGTTTTTGAATTTCTCGCGTTCCTCATCGGAGATGGATTTGATTACCCGCCGTGTGATTGCACGACTGGAAGGAACGGAGGATGTATCAGAGGAAGTATTAGAGCAGTATACCGATCCGGAATCGGAAAAATATGATCAGATGGTTGAAGAAATCCGCAAGGAGTTAAAATTCACATCCCTTCGTTTTAACCGCTTAGATGATATGTTGGAGGCAGTTGGAATTCCGAAAGAAAAACTCTGCACGTATTGTTGGAATGGTAAAGACTGATAGCTTAAGGAAGGAGGAACTTCCATGACGAAAAAGAAAAAAAGACTGTTGGTTGTTGTGGTTTTAGCCGTTGTGCTTGTGGCACTGCTTGCAAGACCGGTTGTGAACTTGGTGATAGAATGGCTGGATCCGGGACAGGCACCGCTGAATGATTTATTTAAACTAAAGAAAAATGAAGTGGCACTTGTGATTAATGATGAACAAAGCAAAGAGAAGGGATATGAAGCAGAGGGCGAAATTTATGTACCGGCATCGGTTGCGTCTACTTATATGGACCAGAGAATTTATGTCGATACAGTGGAAAGCAGCCTTTCCTATGTGACAAGTGGCGGCGTGATTTTGGCGCAGGCAGGAGAAGTTTCTTATCAGGTTGGCAAGGAGACGCAGAACGCGAAGAAGCCAATTCTGCAGAAAAAAGATGATGCGTTTTATGTATCCCTTTCCTTTATCAAAGAACACACGAGCTGCTATTATAAAACATATCAAAATCCAAAACGCCTTGTGATTATGTCAGACCGGAGTGCGTCCTATACGATGGCGTCACTGACAGAGGATACCCGTGTGCGCAAGGGTCCGAATAAAAAATACAAATATTTTGTGGAGTTGGCAAAAGGCACCCGCGTATTTGTGGAAACGGATAAGAAAAAAGAAAATGATTATACGGCAGTTACCACACAGGATGGAATTGCCGGCTATGTACCGAGCGACCGCCTGCAGGGGCAGAAAGAGACGGCTTGGAAATTTGACAAAAAGCCGGAATCTTTTACCCAGTTAAAGACAAAAGGCCAGGTATGTTTGGGCTGGCATCAGGTAACGAATGAGACGAGCAGCGGACAGCTTCCATCGCTTATTCAGAGTGCAAAGGCGATGAATGTCATCAGCCCGACGTGGTATGCGCTCAGCGATAATACAGGCAAGTTCAGTTCGCTGGCAAATTCTTCTTATGTTACTCAGGCACACGCGCAGGGAAAACAGGTGTGGGGACTGATTAATGATTTTGGCAAAGGAATTAAGTTAAGCAAAGTACTCGGCGTGACATCAAACCGGAATCGTTTGGTAAATGGTCTGGTGGCAACGGCGATTCAGCATGAATTGGATGGAATTAACATTGATTTTGAGCATGTAACAAAAGATACCGCACCGGCATATCTGGAATTTTTACGTGAACTTACTCTTAAGTGCCACGCAAACGATTTGATTGTTTCGGTGGACAACTATTCGCCGGCAAGTTACAATGCGTATTATGATCTGGAAGAGCAGGGACGCATTGTGGACTATGTGATTTTGATGGCGTATGATGAGCATTACAACGGCAGTGAAGAAAGCGGTTCGGTTTCGTCGCTTCCATTTGTAAAAGAAGGTGTCAAAAATGTGCTGGCAAAGGTACCGGCAGAACGTACGGTAGTTGCACTTCCGTTCTATACGAGATTGTGGAAAGAAGTAAAAGGCAAAAAGCCACATCCGGAAGCTTATGGCATGAGCGGTGCCGAGAGTGTTGTCCGGGCAAATGATGCATCACCAAAGTGGGATGAAGCAACCGGTCAGTATTATGCGGAATTTAAGTCCAGTGGTGCAACTTATAAAATCTGGCTGGAAGAAGAAACTTCGTTAAAGAAAAAACTGGAAGTTGTGAAGAAAAGTAAGACGGCAGGTGTGGCGTTCTGGAAACTTGGTTTTGAGCGTGCCGTTACCTGGACGACGATAGCGGATGCCGTTCGCGGGTGGTAAGACTATTTGAAAGAAAAAAGACATACAATAGTACCAAAAAGGATGCGGGAGTCCGTTATGTCGAAGGAAAAAATAGAACAAACAAAGAAAGCAGCCATGGTATTCTTTTTTGCCGTGGCTGCTTTTTTGAGTGCGTGGTACAAGTTTGCGTCACCGTTAGAAAAACCATTTCACAAGACACTTAACCAGACTGCGAAAGGAACGAAGGCAACGATTGTAATTGACCCCGGACACGGTGGTTTTGACCCCGGAAAAGTGGGAGCAAATCAGACATTAGAAAAGGATGTAAACCTTGCCATCAGTGAGAAATTAAATCAAAAACTGGCGGCAAGCGGTTATACGGTTTATATGACAAGAGTGAGTGATGAGGCACTCTGCCGTGGCGATGAATCATCAAAAAAGCGAGCAGATATGCAGAATCGTGTGACGCTGATTGAAGAAAAGAAACCGGATTTGGTTGTGAGCATTCATCAGAACAGTTTTTCTGCATCCACAAAAGGGGCACAGGTTTTTTATCATAAAAGTTCCGAAAAAGGCAAGCGTCTTGCCGGTATTTTACAGCAGTCCATCAAAGAAAAAGCGGACAAAGAAAACCACCGTGTGGAAAAAGCGAATGCCAGTTATTATATGCTTCGGAAGGTGAGCTGTCCGATTGTTATCGTAGAGTGCGGATTTTTGTCAAATCCTGACGAAGAGAGGCTGTTAAATGACCAAAAATATCAAAAAAAGATGGTCGAAGGGATTGCAGAGGGCATTGAAAATTTCTTGTATAAATAGGCAGAATATGGTATGATAAGTCATATGAGTATTTGAGAAAAAGCGAGATAGAAGGAATCGTATATGGATACAGAATGGATTTGCTTCGATGCGGTAACAGGGTATGACAAAGGAGAATTGAATCATGCCGCACAGATTTTACGGCAGGGCGGGCTGGTTGCCTTCCCGACGGAGACTGTGTATGGACTTGGCGGGGATGGATTTAACCCGCAGGCGGCTAAAAAAATATATGAGGCAAAAGGACGTCCGAGTGATAATCCACTGATTCTCCATATCAGTAAGAGAGAAGAACTTGACGCAATTGCCGCACGGATACCGGAAACGGCAGAAAAACTTATGGATGCATTCTGGCCGGGACCGATGACACTGATTTTTGAAAAAACAAAAGATGTGCCTTATGAGACAACCGGTGGACTTGATACGGTTGCTGTCCGGATGCCTTCGCATGAGGGAGCCAGACAGTTGATTGAAAGTGCCGGCGTGCCGGTGGCGGCACCGAGTGCAAATACGTCAGGCAGACCAAGCCCGACGACGGCAGAACATGTAAAAGAAGATTTGTGGGGACGCATTGATATGATTATTGATGGCGGTCCGGTTGGAATCGGCGTGGAATCGACGATTATTGACGTCACAGAAGAGACGCCGACGATTCTGCGTCCGGGACATATTACAAAAGATATGATTGCTAAGGTGATTGGCACAGTACAGATGGATGCCGGTTTATCCGGATTAGACCCATCGGTAAAGCCGAAAGCACCAGGCATGAAGTACAGACATTATGCACCGAAGGCGTCGATGACGGTGATTCAGGGAGAAAAGGAAGCTGTTATCCGCCGGATTGAAGAACTTGCGGCAGAATATCCAAAAGAAAAAGTGGGGATTCTTGCTGCGGATGAAACGTTGTCCTGTTATACACATGGACAAGTTGTGTCAGCGGGATCGCGGAATGAACATACCATTGAGCAGGGGTTATACCGTGCATTACGCGAATTTGACCATATGGGGGTTTCGGTTATTTTTTCTGAGAGTTTTGCGGATGATGACCGGAGCGAGGCAATTATGAACCGTTTATTGAAGGCAGCAGGGCAAAAGATTGAGTATCTTTCGGATAAGTGATTGGAGGAGGCATACGGATGGATTACACAAAAATTATTTTTGTATCGAAGGAAAATGTCCTTCTTGGTCCAATGGCAGAGTGGATTATGAAAAGTATTTTGATGGATAAATCGAAGCAGATTATGTCGCGTGGACTGGTTGTACTTTTTGCGGAACCGAGAGACCAGCGGGTGACGGAACTGCTTATGAATCATGGGGTTCCCTGCGAGGAGCAGGTATCGGAAGAATTTCATGCAGAGCAGGTTGATGAGACAACGCTTGTGCTCACGATGAATTTTACCGAAAAAGTCAAAGTTCTCGAAGATTATGGTGTGACGGAACATGTTTATACGCTTCGCGAATTTGTGCAGGAAGAAGATGGAAAAGAATTTGACCCGGATGTGCCGGACCCATATGGAAGCGGGGATGAGGCATATGAGGAATGTTACTTAGAACTCAAAGATTTATTGTACCGGGTGAAGAAAAAATTACAGTGGAACTAAAATATGAGGAGGGTGTTACAATATGATAGCATTAGGCAGCGACCAGGCAGGATATGAATTGAAACAGGTGGTGATGCGTCACTTGGAGGAGCGCGGACTTTCCTACAAAGATTACGGAAGTTACAGTCCTGACCCTGTGGATTATCCGGTGTATGGAAAAAAGGTAGCACATGCCATTGTTGATGGGGAATGTGACAAAGGAATTTTAATTTGCGGAACCGGCATTGGTATCTCAATTGCAGCGAATAAAGTACCGGGAATTCGTGCAGCCGTTTGCAGTGACTGCTTCAGCGCAGAAGCGACCAGACTGCATAACGATGCCAACATTTTAGCTTTCGGTGCGAGAGTTGTGGGACCGGGGCTTGCAGAAAAAATTGTAGATATCTTTTTAGACACAGAATTTTCCGGTGTGGAGAGACATAAACGCCGGGTTGATATGATTGAAGAATAAGGAGTGAAATAACGTGTTAGGTTTTGTCGGATGTGGAAATATGGCACAGGCGATGCTGAAAGGAATTTTGGCAAAAGGCTTGTACAAAGCAGATGAGATTATTGTATCGAGACGTACCAAAGAGGCGTTAGATGCATTGCATGAAGAACTTGGCGTGCAGACAACAACAGATAACAAAGAAGTGGCAGAAAAAGCAGATGTGCTGGTACTTGCGATAAAACCGTATCAGTTTGCAGATGTGATTCCGGAGATTGCACCGGCTTGTAAAGAAAATGCGTTAGTCATTTCGATTGCGGCAGGCCAGACGATAGCGAATATCGAGAAGTTATTTGGAAAGACTATGAAAATAGTACGCACGATGCCGAATACACCGGCACTTGTGTTAGCGGGAGCAACCGGGATGTGTTTTCATCCATCGGTTTCAAAAGAAGAAAGAAAAACGGCAATTACTATATTTGAAAGTTTTGGTGTGGTTGCAGAAGTTTCTGAAAATATGATTGATACCGTGATTGGTGTCAGTGGCAGTTCGCCGGCTTATGTATTTATGTTTATTGAGGCAATGGCGGATGCGGCTGTGGCGGATGGCATGCCGCGTGCCATGGCTTATGAACTGGCGGCACAGACGGTGTACGGAAGTGCTAAGATGGTGCTTGAGACCGGAAAACATCCGGGTGAATTAAAAGATATGGTCTGCTCACCGGCGGGAACGACGATTGAGGCAGTTCGTGTCTTAGAGGAAAAGGGACTGCGCAGTGCTGTCATAGAAGGACAGATGGCATGCGTGAAGAAGGCGAGAGAATTATGAGAAAACGTGACGAAGCGAAAAACCGGAGAGAAATCATACATGCCTTATCGATGATTATGCAGATTGGATTATCGATGATGGTCTGCATGAGTGTCAGCCTATTGATTGGCTATGGCTTAGACAAGCTTTTTGGTACCAAATGTTTTATGGTAATCATGATGTTTATCGGGATTTTGGCATCGCTTCGCAGTATGCTTGTATTGACCGGACAGTATCACCCGGGCAGTACAAAAAAGGAAACACAGGAAGGAAAAAAAGATGGAGACGGCGAAGATTAGTTTATGGGAAGTCATAATCGGCATATGGATTCTTGCCATTGTGGTAATTCTTGGCGGCATCTTTTTTGTGCCGGAGCCGTTACCGTATGCTTTGGGAGAAATCACTGGCAGTATCACGGCGAGTGGACTTATGGTTCATTTATACCGGAGCATTGACATTGAGTTAGACCTTCCGGAAAAAAAGGCAGTAAGTCACTCCAGAGCGATGGGACTTGTACGGAGCGCCATTGAAATCGGAGTGCTTGTAGGAAGTTTTTTTCTTTCAAAATGGGTTATGCCATATACCGTTTTGGCGGGACTGCTTGCAAGAAAGGCAGCAGCACTTATGGTTCCGTGGATGGAAAAAATAAGACTTCGTAAAAAGAAATTATTATAGGAAAGGAGAGTGAGAGCGTGGATGGAGTAGATTTTTATGTATATGGGCATCTGCCGATTCATATTGGCGGCGTGACGGTGTACATCACGACGACCCATATATGTCTGGCTATCGTTATGGTGGCTCTGATTATTTTTGCGATTGCAGCAAATCGTAAAATCAAAAAAGCAGACCCGACGAAAGCACCGACCGGATTTTTAAATGTCATCGAGCTTTTAGTGGAAACCCTTGACAATCTGGTTAAGAGCAACATGGGAAAGACGCTGGCACCAAAGTTCAAAAACTATATTGGTGTGATTTTCATGTTCCTTGTGACATGTAATTTGTCCGGGCTTTTTGGACTCAGACCACCGACTGCGGATTATGGTACGACACTTCCACTGGCGTTAATCACTTTTGTTATGATTCAGTATCAGGGAATCAAATGGCAGAAGTGGGGAAAACTCAAAGGTTTGTTTGAACCGATTTTCTTATTTTTCCCGATTAATGTAATTAGTGAATTTGCCACACCGGTATCTCTGTCACTTCGTCTGTTTGCCAATATTTTATCGGGAACCATGATGATGGCGTTGATCTACGGACTTCTTCCTAAGTTCCTTTTGTGGGTCTGGCCGGCTGCACTACACGCTTATCTGGATGTATTTGCCGGCGCATTGCAAGCGTATGTATTCGCTATGCTGACAATGGTATTCATTGCGAATGCCGCAGATTTGGATGATTAATTTTATCGCGCATAAGCGCAGAAAGTGAGGAAAAGATATGAATATTTCAGGAGCAGATTTAGTACATGCAGCATCAGCAATTGGTGCAGGATTAGCAGTTATCGCAGGTATCGGACCTGGTGTTGGACAGGGTATTGCAGCCGGATATGGTGCAAGTGCCGTAGGACGTAACCCGGGTGCCCGTGGTGAGATTATGTCAACCATGCTTCTTGGACAGGCAGTAGCCGAGACAACCGGTTTGTATGGTCTGGTTGTAGCCATGATTCTGCTGTTTGTAAATCCATTTGGAGTATAATGCAATCCATCCGAAAATTGTAAGAAAGGAGGGACTGTAATTGGATCCAAGAATATTTGGACTTGACCCGCAGACGTTATTTGATACATGCATTACGTTAGTTGCCATGCTGGCATTGTTTATCCTTTTATCGTATCTTTTGTTTAATCCGGCTCGCAAGCTGATTCAAAAGAGAAAGGATTATATAGAGAGCCAGCTTTCGGAGGCGGCATCCGCTAAAGATGAGGCACTTGCCATGAAGAAAGAGTATGATGACAAACTGGCAAAGGTGGATGATGAATCCACAGAATTGATTTCACAGGCTCGCCAAAAAGCAAAAGAGCGTGCGGGTGAAATTGTAAATGAGGCCGGCGATGAAGCACATCGTATTCTGGCACGTGCAGAGAAAGAAGTGGCACTTGAAAAGGATAAAGTCCGTGATGAAATGAAACAGGAAATGGTTCAGGTGGCTTCTATGATGGCTGGCAAACTGGTGTCAGAATCCATCAGTGAGGAGGCACAGGCCAAGTTGATTGAAGAGACATGCAATGAAATGGGGGATTCGACATGGCAAAGTTAGTTTCAAAAGTGTACGGCGATGCTTTGTTTTCTCTTGCGGTAGAAGAAAATCGTGTGGATGAACTCTGGGACGAAACGCGTGCGATGAGGCAGGTGCTTTCGGAAAATCCGGATTTCATGGCGATTTTGGAACATCCTGAAATGACGATGGAAAAAAAGATGGATGTGCTGCAGGAGGTTTTTCAAAAGGAACTGTCCCAGGACATGATGGGACTTTTGCATGTTCTTGTAAAAAAAGGAAGAATCGGAGAACTAATCCATGTGTTAGCATATTTTAATGAATGTGCCATGGCATACAAAAAGATAGGAAAAGTTCAGATTCAGACGCCGATGCCACTATCGGAGAAACAAAAAAAGAAAATTGAACAAAAACTTCTTGAGGTGAGCGAGTACGAAACTTTGTCGGTGGACTACGAAATTGATAAGAGTCTGCTTGGCGGCATTGTGATTCGTATTGGCAACCAAGTTCTTGACAACAGTATCCGTGCAAAACTGGATGCGATGACAAGAGATTTGAGTAAAGTAAGGCTGTCAAATTAGACGGGCGGCTTTCAGAAAGAAGGTGTGTTGGAAACATGAATTTAAGACCGGAAGAAATTAGTTCAGTCATTAAAGAAGAAATAAAAAAATATAGTACGGAGTTTGAAGTTGCCAATGTAGGAACGGTAATTCAGGTTGCCGATGGAATTGCCCGTATTCATGGACTGGAGAAGGCAATGCAGGGTGAGCTGTTAGAGTTCCCGCATGAAGTGTACGGAATGGTCATGAACTTAGAGGAAGATAATGTTGGTGCGGTTTTACTTGGTGATTCGGCAAACATTAACGAAGGTGACATGGTTAAGACGACAGGACGTGTGGCAACGGTGCCAGTTGGCGACGCAATGTTAGGCCGCGTTGTGAATGCGCTCGGACAGCCAATTGATGGTAAAGGCCCGGTAAATACGGATAAGATTCGTCCGATTGAGCGTGTGGCATCAGGTGTTATTTCCCGTAAGTCGGTAGATACACCGCTGCAGACAGGTATTAAGGCGATTGACTCCATGGTTCCAATCGGAAGAGGTCAGCGTGAGTTGATTATCGGTGACCGCCAGACCGGTAAAACGGCAATTGCGATTGATACCATCATTAACCAGAAAGACCAGGATGTACTTTGTATTTATGTAGCAATCGGACAGAAAGCATCAACGGTTGCGAATATTGTAAAGACACTCGAAGAGAGTGGTGCGATGGATTATACAACGGTTGTAGCAGCGACCGCAAGTGAGTTAGCACCACTTCAGTATATTGCGCCATATGCAGGCTGTGCGATTGGTGAAGAGTGGATGGAGAGCGGCAAGGATGTTCTTATCGTTTATGATGATTTGACCAAACATGCGGCTGCTTATCGTACCCTTTCATTGCTTCTTCGCAGACCACCGGGACGTGAGGCTTTCCCTGGCGATGTCTTTTATCTGCATTCCCGTCTTTTGGAGCGTGCAGCAAAATTGTCAGATAAATTAGGCGGCGGTTCTTTGACGGCACTGCCGATTATTGAGACACAGGCAGGTGACGTATCTGCATACATTCCGACTAATGTAATTTCGATTACAGATGGTCAGATTTATCTTGAGACCGAGATGTTTAACTCCGGTTTCCGTCCGGCGGTAAATCCGGGTCTGTCCGTATCCCGAGTTGGTGGTTCGGCACAGATTAAGGCGATGAAAAAGATTGCGGGACCGATTCGTATCGAACTTGCACAGTACCGCGAGCTGGCTGCATTTTCCCAGTTTGGCTCCGATTTGGATGCCGACACAAAACGCCAGTTAGACCAGGGTGAAAGAATACGTGAAATTTTAAAGCAGGATCAGTATGCGCCGCTGCCGGTATGGTATCAGGTTATTATCATTTATGCAGCGACAAAACAGTATCTTTTGGATATTGCGGTAGAAGATGTCCTTGCGTTTGAAAAAGGTTTGTTCCGTTTTGTGGATGAAAAGTATCCGGAAGTACCAGCTGCCATCCGCGATGAGAAACAAATCAGTGAAGAGACAGAGAAGAAATTGATTCAGGCGATTGAGGAATATAAACGCAATTTTATTCATGAGAAATAAAAGAGAGGTGTGATGCTATGGCCTCAATGAGGGACATCAAAAGAAGAAAAGAAAGTATACAAAGCACTTCTCAGATTACAAAGGCAATGAAACTGGTTTCGACTGTAAAACTTCAAAAAGCGAAGGGAAGAGCAGAAGAAACACAGCCTTATTTTAACAAAATGTATGAGACGGTTTCGGGTATGCTTGCCAAATCCGGCACCGTGAGATATCCCGGAAAACGAGAGAAAAATCCGGATGAACCATGCAAAAAAGGTGTGATTGTAATTTCGTCAAACCGTGGACTGGCGGGCGGTTACAATTCCAATCTTGTCAAGTTAGTTACCAAAGGTGATTTTGACCGAGAAAATACGATTATTTTTCCGGTTGGAAGAAAAGGCTTGGAAAGCCTTGTGAGACAGGGGTATACCTGTCAGGGGGATTTTTCCGAGGTGATTAACAATCCTTTGTTTGGAGATGCGGTAAGTATTGGAAAGACCGTGATTGGTGCGTTGGAAAATGGTGAC